>ERZ777003.809-NODE-809-length-56264-cov-41.565301_pt1 | contig 56264 bp, 54 predicted proteins | sample MGYA00374956_ERZ777003 | MGnify/ENA primary metagenome ERZ777003 (study PRJEB29302, sample SAMN06268252) | bioreactor metagenome | isolation source: Joint BioEnergy Institute, California, USA | place: USA:Joint BioEnergy Institute, California, USA | collected...
GCTGACCGGCACCATCCCATATTTAAGGGGGGCGGCAAGAACGAATAGCAACTGTGTTTATTCGTTAGCCGGCTTGCCGCGATGATGTCCCAGCTTTGCGGATCGCATTTGCAAGAGTGACAAGGTCCCTAGAGGATCCACACCCGAGCTCCCTGCCGACTTCGTGGCGGCCTATAGCTTCGGCCGCCTCTCGCTTTAGATTTCAATGCAGGAAGGAAGCTGGCACCGTTACCAGTTGCGGGAAGAGAACCAGCAGCACGATGAGGATCATCTCTGCGAAAAGGAAAGGCCAGACACCTTTGAGAGCGGTCCCCATCGTGATTCCGCTGATCCCGCACACCGTGCTGAGCACGGTTCCGACAGGCGGCGTGATCATGCCAACTGCGGCAGTCATGATGAATATGACACCGAAATAGACCGGGTCGATGCCGGCGGCATTTACGAGCGGCATGAGGATGGGCACCAGAATGGTGATCGAGGGCGCAAAATCGAGCAACATGCCGATGACAAAGACCGTCAGAACGATCATCGCCATCAGGAGGGTCGGCATCTCGATGAATGGCCTGAGAAGGGTGACAAGCTGACCCGGAAGATTGGAAATCGCCATCATGAATGCGGTGACCATCGAGGCAGCAACCAGCAGCATGATCACAGCCGTCATGCGACCGGCGGCAAGCAGCGCTTCGTAGAGAAGCCGCGGCGTCAGCTCCCGATAGACGACCAGACCGACAAACAGTGCATAGGCGGCAGCTATGACGCCCGCTTCTGTAGGGGTGAAGACGCCAAATCGAAGGCCGACCAGGATAATCACGGGCAGCATCAACGCCCAACCGGCGGTAAGGATCGCTTTTGGGATATCCCTGCGCGGTAGCTTAGGTCGTACCGTCGCCGTTTCACTCCTGGAGATCAGCCACCATACGACCGTGAGACTCAGCCCCATCAGCAGGCCCGGCACGATTCCGGCCAGGAACAGGCCGATGATGGAAACGTTCGCGGTGACACCCAGGATCACGAATCCGACAGAGGGCGGGATAACGGGAGCAATTATGCCCGTCGAAGCCATCAAGCCCGCGGCTCGATCCATATTGTAGCCCGCATCCCGCATAAGGGGGATCAGCATCACCGCGAGCGTCGCCGTATCGGCGATTGCGGACCCCGACAGGCTGGCCATCAGGACACCTGTGCCAATGACCACGTAACCGAGGCCGCCACGCAGATGGCCGACGAGTGCCAGCGCCACATTCACGATACGGCGGGAAAGGCCGCCGGCGTTCATGAGTTCGCCAGCGATGAGAAAGAACGGGATCGCCATCAGCGGATAGCTGTCTGCGCCGTTAACGAGGCGTTGTGCGAGGATCTGCGCATCCAGATTTCCCATCAGCAGCATCAGAGCGACCGCCGAGAGCATAAGGGCGAAGCTGATGGGAATGCCGATGCCAATCGCACCAACGAGGGAGCCAAGAAATACAAGGCCACTCACTGCATTTTCTCCGAAGATAGCGCGGGGAGCACGGTCTCGTGCGGCTCAGTGGCATTCCTTCCCGCCCAAGTGCCGGGAAGGGTACCGCGCAGTGAGTGCCATAGCCCGACAATAAGACACAGCGCCATCGTGATGGCGGCGACGAATCCCGCAGCATAGGTGAGGCCGACCGGAAGTCCCGACAGCGCAGCGCGGTTGTTCCATTCTATGACGGTTAGCGACCAGCTTCCCTTTGCCAGGAGCCAGCAACACCAGAGCATCAAGCCGTATGAAACGAGAAAGCACGCGAAGCGCGCTCTTCGAGGCAACAGGGTGACCAGCGTGTCGACGCTCAGATGCGCGCCCCTCGCCAAGGCCACGACGGCTCCCAGAAAGATGATCCACACGAAGAGCACGCGAGAGACTTCTACGGAAAACGCAATTCCCGAGTCGAATCCATACCGCAGCACAACATTCGCGAAGACCAGAAGGCTCATGACGGCCATGCCGACGGCTACCAGGACGTCAAAAACCTTGAAAAGCCACTGCAACGGTGAGGGCATAGCTGCTCCCAGAAAGTTTTGCACTCATGCGACGGCCTCGCTTTGCTCCGCACTCCACCGGCATGCAGATCGGGCAAGAAGCGCCCTGTGGCGTGTGGGGCACTTGTGCTGCCGCTCCGGTCGGACTGAACCAAGGGCAAAAGCGACGCTCCCTCCGACTACAATGAGATGAGGTTTCGGCGGAGCTTCCGGCGTCAGACGCCTTCGACGATGGTCAAATGTGCCTTGGAATACTTCACGCGGGTCTGGACCGCTTTCTGATACTCAGGAGAGTTGTAGCAAGCGAGGGCGGTTTCGTAGTCCTTGAACTCGATTACAGCCACGCGATTCGCATCCGGTCCTTCCATGACCTGATGTCTTCCGGCGCGAACGACAAAGGTTGCGCCGTATTTGTCAAACGCAGCCTTGTTCAGGGCAATGTATTCCTTGTAGCCCTCCTGGTCTGCAATATCGACCATTGCAACCCAGTACCCTTTTTTTGCCATTACTTTCTCCTCCCAACAGCAATCCCTCGCCCTCGCGCGAAGTTTGGACCGCCCGATGCATTACGGTCGGTGCGCGTGAGCTTGCCGTTGATCCTCTTCGATCATACGACTAAACCGAAACCCGGACTCGCTGACTACAATATGGACAGCTTGTCCACAAACGTGTAGTGCCCGCCTGTTCCGTTGTCAAGCTTGCGAGGAGTTGTGCCATGAGCTTGAACGATCTCCAGGACGAACCCAATGTGAGGGCTCCCAATCCCGTGCAGGGAGCGGCTTCGTTCTCGAAGTTCATGACGGTTCTGCAGATCATCGCGGATGCCCCCGGCACGTTGGATATTGCCCAGCTTACGAAGCGCGCGCGGTTCCCTCGCGGGACGGTCTACCGGCTCGTTTCTGCGCTTATCGCCGAGGGTCTCATCACGCAGTCCGGGGAGAACGGAACATTTCGCCTGGGACCACGCCTTCTCCAGCTGGCTGCCAAGACCTGGGAAGACTCGGACCTGCGAACGATTGCAAGGGAATTTCTGGTAGCGCTCCGTGACGCAACGGACGAGGCCGTGCATCTTGCGGTGCCCAGCAACAATCTGATGGTCTACATAGACAAGCTGGTCGGCTCCAGTACTGTCCAGATGAAGACGAGCATTGGCGGCCAGGTCGAGCTTCACTCTACATCCGTGGGCAAGGCATGGCTGTCGGGCCTGCCGGAAGACCGCCTCATGGAAGTCCTCAAGGAGTTGGAACTGAGGCGCCATACCCCGAACACGATAACGACGACCGAGGCGCTCCTCGAGGAACTGAAGCGGACGCGCGAGCAGGGATTTGCGTTCGATGACGAGGAAAACGAGCCGGACATCCGTTGTCTCGGCAGTCCGATCTTCAATCGTCAAGGCGAACCGGTTGGAGCGATAAGCGTCAGCATGCCCGTGTACCGGCACGATGCACGACGCCACGAACTTTGCGCCAGGCTAGTGCGTCAAACGGCGCAACGGATCACAGCCGAATTATCCAGGATTCTCTAAGCGCTGCATTTAGCACTGCCTGACAAGTCGCTTTCCGCCAGAAGAGCGACGTGCAGGTCTCGCCAAGTGCTTCGTCGGCTCGGCATTCCTACGATGGCGGACGCAGATGCAGCGAGAGGCCGGTCACCCACTCGTCGACTAGCCGCGCGTATTGCCTCGAGCTCATGGGGTGAGAATGGTCGATCCGGCTCGGGAAGACATAGTCCTCCACTGACCCGCCACCCCGTTCGAGCCAGACGAGAAGGCTGGCCGAACATCGCTCGTGATTTCGAACTGAACGGGCCGCCTCGTCTTTTGCTGAACGACGATTGCGCGAGTCCTGATCTCTGGCCCAACGACCACATCGCGAATCCTGATTTTGACCAGGTCGCAGCCACGAAGCTTGCTGTCAATTGCTCGAGCGCTTCAACGAAAAGATCCGCCGCAGGACCTATGTCATGCGCATCTTCCCTAACGCGGCAAGCTGTTTGCGCCTGGTCCGCGCCTCGCTGTCGAAACCCACGAGAACTGGCTCGAAGCCAACCGCTACATCAACATGGACGATTTCAAGGGCATAAAAAGAACATGCTTAGAGCCGCCGCATGACCAGAACCATGGCCGGCCCCTTTCGCAAAACTGCAAAGTCCTGCCTCAGGAATGAGACCGGGGCACTGCTATCAATATCCGGTATAAGGCCGCAAGTCCGTATGTGGCGTATGTGCTCCCGATCGGCTTTTTGCGCAAGCCCACGGGCATAACGCGGCGTAGCCTCCGCCTGAACCCCCGCTCTCATAAGGCACAGCGGCGAGCTCGCCGCCGTTGCCGACAAACCATGACATTTAATCGGTTGGAACTTCCGGGCAGAGTTTCATTGCAAGGGCGGAAACCGTGCCCTTGCGTATGCGGGCGGCGTTCCCGGCGTTCTTCGCCTCGCTTATGTAGCGACAGGGTTTAACCGGCTTCCGGCGCAGCATCTCTTGTGTAGCTACAGGAAACCGCCGGGTTCTGCCGCCCGGTTGGCGGGGGATACTGCGTTCCCGTCACACATAACCCGCAGCCTTGTGCGGTCCCTGTGCTGTGCGATAGACGAGCAGCTTGCGCTCGTACCGGCACACTTCATGGCCGCCGCGGACAAGGCCTCGTGTGGCGATGTGCAGTATACCCTGGTCGGGCCGCGATTTGGACACGCGCTTGTCGAGGATTCTGGATTCCGCGAACACCATGTCGCCGTCGCGGACCGGGTTCGCGAAAACTACGTTCTCCCAGGCGAGATTGGCCACCACACGGCCAAAGGCCCGCGTAGTCGTCGCCGCAAAGGCGGCCACGATCCATGTCTGCGAGATCTCTGCCTGACCCCCGCCGGCCTGAGCCGCGACGGCGGGATCCATAAGGACGGGGGCGTGATCGCCCGCAATGGCCGCGCGATAGCGGGCCTCGTCCCAGGAGAACAGGAAACCGGGCCTATGTTCAATCACCAACCCCGGCTCAAGGTCGTCGAACTCAAGCCCCAGGGTCTCCACGAACTCACTATTGCCGATGGCGATATGCGAAAGGTGTGTGATCATCGCAGTTTCTTAGTATCCCAATGCCTCGAAGGGTCCGCGGCCGTGCCTGTAGATCGCCTGGACGTAGGTCACGGCCGCGACGACTGTCTCGCCGCGCGTCACGGTGGCTTCGCATTCCAGAAGCCCGCAATCCGGATCGGAGGGATCATCGGCGGTGGACAGTATCTTCGTCCGCGAATAGAGGGTGTCCCTGTCGTAGACGGGCGCTGTGAGCCGGATAGAGGAAAAACCGACTATGCGCTTGCGGCGGCCGAAGGTCTTCCACCCCATGCCCACCGCCCTCTGCAAGGTGAGCGTGCTGACCACCAGCGGCCTTCCGAATTCCGTCTTCGAGGCATAGTGCTCGTCATAGTGGATGGCCGCCTGATTGAGCGTCACCAGCGCCTCGTTGGCATTGTCGTACTGATAGACAGTGATGCCCGGCCGGTGGTGGAACACCTGCCCCGGTACAAAATCCTCGAACGCGAGGCCCACCGACTCGCGAATCCTGTTTTCTCCTACATCCTTGAAGGCGACAAACATCACGACTCCTGTTTGACTGATGTGGCGAGCTCTCCGGCGCGCACCAGCGTCCGGCGGGCCGCTTGTGCGACCGGCGGATCGATCATCTTGCCGTCGAGGCTCACAGCTCCTCCCCCGGCCGTATCGAGCGCATCGACGATCCGGCGCGCACGCGCGATCTCCTCCGCCGTCGGCCGGAAGCCATCACGGATCGTTTCGACCTGTGACGGGTGGATGGCGAGCTTGCCGGTGAAGCCCATGGCGCGCACCCGGGCCACTTCCGCGGCAAGCGATTCCTGATCGCCGATTCCGAGATGAGGCACATCGAAGCAACCAATCCGGCCGATCGCAGCGGCCTGAACGATTGCGGCCCTGCCCGCGTATAGTGCCTCCCAAGTAAATTCGGCGCCGAGGTCCACTGCGAAATCCGCGCCGCCGAAGCCCAGTGCGCCGTCCGGGCCGAGCGCCGCCGCAATCTCTCCCGCGGCCTTCATGCCGGCCGCGGTTTCTATGGCGGCTAGCAAAGGCAAAGGCGCAGGCAGGTGCCCACGCACGATCTCGATGTCGCGCGCCGCCTCAACCTTCGCCAGAAATAGGCCAGCAGGCCTCAGCGCACCGTCCGCAATGGCGGCGAGATCGTCCAGGCCTGCGCGTGTGCTCAGCGGGTTGATCCGTACCAAAACAGGCCGGCCGGGACGTTCCTGCCTCAGAAAGGCAATTACGGCTTCGCGTGCAGTGCACTTGTCTGCAGGGGGGACGGCGTCCTCCAGGTCGATGACGATCCCTTCCGGCGAGGCCGCGCAGGCCTTTTCGAAACGCTCAGGCCGACTGGCGGGCACGAACAGAAGGCAGGCGATCCCGGAAAGCGCGAGCCTCATCGGGCCGCCCCCAACACAAGATCGGGCAGCCAGGTGGAAATCTCCGGAACGAAGATGACAAGCACCCACATCAGGAGCATGGCGATGAAGAACGGAATCATCCCGCGTTCGACTTCGGAAAAAGGCGCCTTCGACACCTCAGCCATGACGAACAGGTTCAGCCCCACCGGCGGCGTCAGCATCGCAAGCTCGATGCCGATGACCATGATGATGGCGTAATGCACACGGTCGATACCGAGCGCATCCAAGATGGGGAGCGTGAGCGGCAGCGTGAGCAGGATGATCGAGTAACCCTCCAGCACAGTGCCGAGAACCAACAGCACGCCCGCCATCATGAACAGGAACTGCGTCTGGGTGAGTTCGGACTGGGTCACGAGCATGGCGAGCTGGGTTGCGAGGCCCGCCCGGGCCAGCCAGTCGGCCAGAAGATCCGCCCCCGCGATGATGAGCAGTATCGCGGCGGTGCGTGACATGCCTTGCACCACCACATTGGGAATGGCTGTCACGCGCAGGGACTTATAGAAAAACAGCGAGACCGCGAGGGCCACAGCCGCCGACAGCGCCGCCGCCTCGGTAACCGTGACGAAGCCCCCATAGATGCCGCCGAGCACGATCAGCGGTACGGAGAGAGCGGGAAGCGCCACCACATTTGCCCGGGCGACGCCGCGCCAGCCCAGGAAAGCACGTGCCTCGCCGCCCTGCCTGCGGGCCATCAGCATGATGACGACGGCGAAGCAGGCCATCTGGAGCAGCCCCGGCAGGAGCCCTGCCAAAAACAGCCGCGGAACCGACGTCTCGGAAACCAGGCCGTAGACGACCAGCGGCATGGACGGCGGTATCAGGATGCCGAGCGTACCCGCCGCAGCCGTTAGGCCAAGTGCAAACGGCCGCTTGTAACCGCGCTCGAGCATCTCCGGCACCACCAGCGTGCCCATCGCAAGCACGGTCGCCACCGATGAGCCGTTGATTGCGGAAAAAAGTCCTGTCGCCAGCAGCGCGGCCATGGGAATGCCGCTTGGGAACCGGCCGATCCAGGCCGACGCCATATTAATCAGCGAGCGTGCGATGCCGCCGCCCTGGATGAAGCCGGCGGCGATGACGAAAAAAGGGATCGCCAGCAGCGTCGCCGAGTTCATATGGTCGAGAATGTCCTGGCCGATACCGCCGACGGAGCCTCCCTCGGCAATCAGCAGGACGATCGCCAGGCCTGCAAGAACGACGTAGATCGGCACGCCGACTGCAAGCAGTCCGAAAAGGGCAGCTGAGCCGAGAATGATCTGGGTTGTCATGGTGAATTTCAGTGGTTTTGCGCGACGTCATCGTCTCGTACGCTGCCCGAGAAGAGCTGCGCGGAACGGACGAGCAGGTGAAAGGCAAGCAGCGCCATTCCCAACGGCAGGCTGAGATAGTAGATCCACAGCGGCAGGCGCAGCGAAGACGTTGTGCGCTCATCCCAGCGGAACGCTTCCTCCACAACGGTCCAGCCCGACCAGAAAAGAAAAGCGGCGGTGGCGATGCCGAGCAGGCAGGCGAATATCGCAAGCCAGCAGCGAACGCGCCCGGGAAGGTGGACCAAAAGCGTATCGACGCGCACGTGCTCGCCCATGCCGGCGACGCGGGCGCCCGCTATGAAAGTCGCCCATATCGTAGCGAAGATCGTCACTTCGAAGGTCCAATCCAGCAGCAGTCCAGGAACGATGTAGCGGCCAATCATCGCCAGACATGCAAGCAGCAGGGCGACGCTTGAAAAGATCGCGATCAGCCAGAATTCGATCGCATCCACAATCGCGAGTACACGCGCCATGAGTTCGACTTCCGATCCGTGAGGCGGGACGGGAGCCGCAGCCGCGGCTCCCGGCGTCGAAGCTAGTTCAGCTTCGCGATCTCATCTTGCGCCAACTTTACAGTGGCGGGGTCCACGTCGAGTTGGGCCGCAATCTCCGGCACCAAAGCCAGAAGCTCAGCATTGACCTTGGCTAGCTCCTCCGGGTCGGGCTCGTAAATGACGACGCCATTTTCAGCATTTTCCTGGGCGGCGGCGTCCTGACGGCGCATCGCCTCGGCCCGTTCCTCAAGGATTACGCTTTCCCAGGCATCTCTGAACTGCTTCTGCTGCTCTTCGGTGAGCTTGTCCCAAAAGGCCTTGTTGACCAGCGGAATATAGTAGAGCACCGAAACCTGATCGACGAAGGCGGACTTCACGCCGGCCTCGTGCAGCTTGCCTGAACGCAATGTCTCGTTGGTGGTCAGCAGCGCATCAATGGTGCCCTGCGTCAGAGCCAGAGGCACATCGGCGAATGGTATCGACACCCCTTCGGCGCCCAAAGCTCTGTAGCGGGCAATGAAACCAGCGCCCCCAGGCACTCTTATGCGCAGCCCCTTAAGGTCGGCGAAGCTCTTGATGTCCTTGCTTGCGCCAAAGGTACTGGCGAAGCCCAGCAGAAACCAGCGGCCTGGAACCACGACGCCGAGCTTGTCTTCCACGCCCTTGGAAAGCTGCTGGCCGAGGGGGCCATCGAGGAGCGCATTCACCTGATCGGGAGACCGCCCGGAAAACAGCGGCAGATCGAGCAGATTCAGGTCCGCCGAAAAGGCCGCAACCGAAGAGTTGGTGGTTACCGTCATCTCGATGTCGCCGCGGGCGACAGCCTTGGGCTCGTCGCGTGCCGCGTAAAGCTGACCCGACTCGAACAGCTCGCCGACGAGCTCGCCGCCGGAGGCTTCTTTCAGCCGCTCGATGAACGTCCGCAACGTGATGTTGCGGACATGGTTCGGCCCGGTGTCAACAGAGATGCGGAATTTAGTCTCCGCCGTCGCGGGCCCGAGTGATGCCCCAAGGGCGAGTGTGGCGACAAGCGCCAGACGGCCAAAAAGGCGTCGCGTGATTATTGGCATGTACTCCCTCCCATTGATTCCAATCGCTCGCCGCTCCTCTGGAGCCGCCACGGCTATGGAACATGTGTTGTACTCAAGACCCCTTGACTTTGTCCGGACAACTGGACAAATGGCAAGAGCCTTTTCTAACCGGGAGTTTGTGAATGGGTCTTCTGACCGGAATTCGCATTTTGGCGATTGAGCAATACGGTGCGGGCCCTTTCGGCACGCAGGCGCTTGCGGATTTGGGCGCCGAGGTGGTCAAGATCGAAAATCCGCGCGAGGGCGGCGATGTCACGCGTTCGCTGGGGCCTTATTTCGATGAATCGCTGGGCAGCACGGCAGATAGCCTTTTCTTCCAGTCCATCAACCGCAACAAGAAAAGCGTGGTGCTGGATCTGTCCGCTCCCGAGGGCCGCGAGGCGTTTTTGGACCTGGTTCGCGGCGCGGACGCCGTCGCCTGCAACCTGCGCGGCGACGTACCGGCCAAGCTGGGCATCACCTACGAACAGCTTAGCGCGGTCAACCCGCGGATCGTCTGCTGCTTCCTGTCCGCCTACGGGCGCGAGGGTAGCCGCGCCGCATGGCCCGGCTACGATTACCTCATCCAGGCCGAAACCGGCTATTTCTCGATAAACGGCGAGCCGAACTCCCCGCCGGCCCGGTTTGGCCTATCGATCGTGGACTTCATGACCGGATACTGCATGGCGTTGCTGCTGGTCGCGGGCGTCATGAAGGCGCGTGAATCTGGGCTCGGCCGCGATCTCGATGTCTGTCTCTACGACGTCGGCCTTGCCAATCTGAACTATATGGCCGCATGGGCGGCCAATCATGGGTTCGAACCGCAGCGGCTGGCGCGTTCCGCCCATCCTACCTTGGTCCCCTGTCAGCTTTTCCGCACAGCCGATGGCTGGATCTACATCATGGCCAACAAGGAGAAGTTCTTCCCGGCACTGTGCGAGAAACTGAACCGGCCGGAACTCGCATCGGACCCCCGCTTCCGCACCTTCCGGGACCGGCTGGCAAACCGTGAAGTCCTGTCCGATCTTCTTGACGCCGCCTTGATGGAAAGACCCACCGCCGAGTGGCTCAACCTCCTGGCCGGCGTCGTTCCGTGCGCGCCTGTGGCCGATATTGTCTCGGCCCTGAATTCTCCCTTCACCGCCGAGCGCGGCATGATGATGGATGCCGTCGCCGAAACGGGCGCCAAGGTGCGCGTCGTCGGCCCGCCCTTTCGGACAGGAGAGGCCGTGCCGACGAATGCCGCCCCTCGTCTGGGTCGGCACACTGAGGAACTGCTTGCGCAAGCGGGATGGTCAGAGGCGAGAATTGCAGAACTGAGGACTCGCGGCGTCACTATCTGATAGTCATTTCCAAACAAAGATCCGAATCGGAAGCACCTCTTGGCATACGGTCGTACGGCACTTTTTCGACAGCTCGCACAGGCACTCGTAGAAGCGATTGAAAACGGCACGATCGCGGTAGGCGACCTTCTGCCGACGGAGGCGGAACTCTGCCGTCGCTACAATGTCAGCCGCCACACGGTCCGCGAAGCGCTGTCGGATCTGCGCAGCCGCGGCCTCATCGAAAGCAAGCAGGGTGTTGGCAGCGTCGTCGTGCGCCAGCATTCACGCTCGGCCTACATCGAGACCTATTCCTCAGTCGAGGAGCTGACGCGCTTTGCCCAGGGCACCCCGATCCGCACCCACGCGGTCGACGATGTCATGGCCGACGATGACCTTGCAGCCAGGTTGCGCAGCCGGCCCGGCCTGGCTTGGCTGCGGATCCTCGGCGTCCGCCTCGACCGCCGCGACGCCAGCGTGCCGGTGGGTCATGTGGAGGTGTATCTGGATGCGGCCTATGCCGGCATCCGCGAACAGGCCTGGGCGCTGGAAACTTCCGTCATGGAAGCTGTCGAAAAACGGTACGGCCTCGCCGTCGGCCGTATCGAGCAGGAGATCGCCGTCGAATTGCTCACCGCTGAACAGGCCGCCGCGCTGCAAGCCGAACCCGGATCGCCAGCCCTCGTCATCCGCCGCTGGTACTTCGCCGACAATGGCCGCAATTTCGAGATCGCGTTCAGCCGTTATCCGATGGGCCGATTTGCGTACCGCAATGTGCTGCTGCGCACCGCCGCCATCTGATCAACCGAAGAAAGATATATCTGGCCGGCAGGCTGGTCGATCATGATAGCGATCGATTGGCCAGCACATCCCCAACGATTGAAGGCAAGCAACGGAATCGTGCTTCGGCATAGCCTGCCCTCTCCTCAAAGCAAGGCCAGTTGCTCGCCCTTGGACCATTAGCAGCCGGGGTGAAAACCAGGTCGCGTTCGGCGGCCATGTGCTCAAGCTCGACGCCGCGCCAGTCTCGCGCCGTTAATAGAGCTGTGGTCCGAGCGGAAGCTGCGGCACAATAAAAACCTCCTAATCGACGAGCTCGGTAGCGACATTCAAATGAAGCTCGAATGGCCGGGATACCGCATGCCGATGATCAGATCATATAAGCGCGGCGTTTTATGCTATCAAAATGACGAAAAACCGCCGCACCTGTCTCGGTCTAAAAATGAACGATAAAATTGCATTATCGTTCATTTTGTGCCATCCATCGAAAATGGCCGATTTCAGCGACCGGAAGCCTGCCGATGGCACCAGTTGCCCGTTTGCTCGGCGAGAGAGCACGGCTTTTTTTCGCGCATTTTTAGGCCGCAGAATGAAATTTCGGGTAAATATGCCGGAAGCCGGCCATGCCGCTGAGCATCAAAGATCTGAAAGCGGACGCTTAGCCCGGAAACTGGTTCGACAGATCGGCAAATCTATTGTTGCCATTGGGCGGGCGTTTGAAAAGCGCCTGCGCAGAATAACTCCAAATGCATTGCCGAAGATCTCCTTCGGCTTATTTCCGCAGCCGGGCTCGTTGAGGCTGAGGTGGTCATTGAGGCGCGGTACGGCGAGGCTGGGAGCACCGGACTCGATCTGTGGCAGCGCAGGGCCGATGGAAGTCCAGACGGTATTGCCGAACATGGCGATCAGGCATGCTACGCATGACGGCGTCTGTTCGGCATGGCTGAATTTGATGGCTGCTCTCCCGCGCATAGGGAGCTCGGCAGAAGCCCCCGATGTTCAGGGAGACGGCTTTGAAAACAGATTTCCCAGTGCATATCACCGGCGCGGTGGGGTCAATGAGATGACATGACGAAACGACAATCACAGCGGATTATCTTCGCCCCAGAACATGGCGAAGGCGCGATTTTTACCATGAGGGAACGGCGAGTTCTATGAACATAAACACCGACCCAAAATCTGCCTCCGAAATCGATGATGCCGACGATCTGCCTGATGTCGTGGATATCATCATCGAGATGGGCAGGAGCGGTGACCCAGAGGCGCAAAATCTCCCCTCCCCTGCTCCGCCCTCAGGAACCCCGGCGCATCTTGAAGAGCTGACCCAGAGAGCACGCGGCTATGTCGAGGCTGCCAGTTCGGCCAATACCCGGCGGGCCTATACCTCTGACTGGAATCACTTCTCCAGCTGGTGCCGGCGCCAAGGCTTTGCCCTGATGCCGCCCGACCCGCAGACAATCGGGCTCTACATCACCGCCTGCGCTTCCGGCGCGGTGAGCGGCGGCAGGAAGCCGAATTCGGTGTCCACCATCGAGCGCCGGCTGTCGTCGCTCGCCTGGAACTATGCGCAGCGCGGCCAGACACTGGACCGGAGAGACCGCCACATCGCCACCGTGCTCGCCGGTATCCGCAACCGGCACGCCGCTCCTCCCCGGCAGAAGGAGGCGATCTTGCCGGAAGACCTGATCGCCATGCTGGAGACGCTCGCCCGCGGGACGCTGCGGGGCCTGCGCGACCGGGCCATGCTTTTGATCGGCTTCGCCGGGGCCTTGCGCCGCTCGGAGATCGTTGGCCTCGACGTGGGCCGCGACCAGACCGAGGACGGGCGGGGCTGGGTGGAATTTTACGACCGGGGCCTGCTGGTGACGCTGCGTGGCAAGACCGGCTGGCGCGAGGTCGAGATCGGCCGCGGCTCGTCGGACGCCACCTGCCCGGTCGCCGCCTTGCAAACCTGGCTCAGGCTGGCGCGGATCGAGCACGGACCGCTGTTCCGTCGCGTGACCGGCGGCGGCAGGAAGGTGGGCGCTGAACGGCTGCACGATCAGGAGGTGGCGCGGCTAGTAAAGCGGGCCGCGCTGGCGGCGGGCGTGTGCGGCGATCTTCCAGAGGGCGAGCGCGTGAAGCGCTTTGCCGGTCATTCGCTGCGCGCGGGTCTTGCGTCGTCGGCCGAAGTAGACGAACGCTACGTCCAGAAGCAGCTCGGCCACGCCTCGGCTGAGATGACGCGGCGCTACCAGCGCCGGCGCGACCGCTTCCGCGTGAACCTGACCAAGGCGGCAGGGCTATAGCAGGGCCCTGTCCCGCCTGCGTTTAAAGAATGCTTCTTTGCTTCTTCTGTTGCCTGGAAACGCGCGTCTATATCTACGCGCCCAATACTCAGCTGGCTGTGAGGCATTTAGCATCAATGCTACCGGCCGGAAGGTTCCTGATCACGCACTTCGATCCGCTGGAACAGCCAGCAATCCTATGCGCCGGATTTAGAAGGTGACAAGCGAGGGCTCCGCCAGGTCGTAAGCCGGTTACCGGTTCAGAAACAGTAAGCGTTGAGCTGCCTTGTTCCTTGTGGAGCGGATAGAACCGGAAAGAGACCGGTTCGGGTTTTGGCTCGAACCCAAGCACCACTATGCGGTTCAAACCACTAAAGCTGATCCCTGGGAATAACCAGGGATCGCGAGGCCGCCGCACCGAGGCATTTGGCTAAATTTCCGTTCATGGTCTGAAACGCACTTTCTAGGGCGAGCGATCGCAGCGCGTTGCCGTAGGCTGCGGTCTAGGATTTACGGGGGCCCTTTCTAAACCGGCTCGCTGACCCCAAAGTCACGCGGCCTCCACCACCCTAAGCCCACCTCCTTTGCAGGGGCAAATTTCTAAGGGAAGGAGAGCCGCCAAGTCCGAGTTGACAGCTGTCAACTTTGCCGAATCTCCCGTGCCTCAGGTTGCAGACAGGTAAATTTCCATTAACCAAAATCTTCTTGACAGGAATCGCGGCAGAACTCACGCTGATTACGGTTGGAGGGCAAAACTAGCCTCGAATACCGTAAGTAGCCTTTGCGGCTGTAAGTTTCGGAGGTTTTGCGTAAGCTGTAGCTGAGTGAACTGAGTCGCGCCATACACGCGGCCGGGGTTCGCGCTTATGCTCTACTAGCAGGTGAGACTTTGGCAACTGATGTTGACATGACTGCTGAACCGGCGGACAGGCTCATCGCCCAGGATGCGGAGCTGTTGTCGGCACAACTCGCTTCGCTGCGCTCCCGGCTTTTCCCGCCGAGCGCGAGCAAGACATTGCGCCCCTTCACCAGCGGAGAAGCCGCAAGGCTTATCGGCGTAAGCGATGGCTATCTGCGGCAACTTTCAATCTCGGGCGAGGGACCGACTCCGGAAACGGGAGCCGGGGGGCGCAGGCTCTACACGCTGGCCGATGTCAATGCGCTGCGCGCCTATCTCGCCTCCCAGGGAGGTCCCAAAGCCAGACAGTATGTGAAGTGGCGGCAGCCCGGAGAGCACCTGCAGGTGATCGCCATCACCAATTTCAAGGGCGGTTCCGGCAAAACGACCACGTCCGCGCATCTGGCGCAGTATTTCGCGCTTCAGGGCTACCGCACGCTGGCGATTGACCTTGACCCGCAAGCGTCCATGTCGGCGCTGTTCGGCTATCAGCCGGAGCTCGATCTCACCGGCAACGACACGCTTTACGGCGCGATCCGCTACGACGAGGAGCGCGTGCCGCTCTCGCAGGTGATCCGCAAGACCTATTTCGACGGGCTCGACATCGTTCCCGGCAATCTCGAGCTTCAGGAGTTCGAGCACACGACACCACAGCATCTTGCGCGCCGCGCGGAAGGTTCAACCGACGATCTGTTCTTCACGCGCGTGCAGCAGGCCATCGCTTCGGTGGAGGCCAACTACGACGTGGTGGTGATCGACTGCCCGCCGCAGCTTGGCTATCTCACCCTCAGCGCGCTGTGCGCGGCCACGTCCGTGATCGTCACCGTTCACCCGCAGATGCTTGACGTGGCGTCCATGAGCCAGTTCCTGTTCATGACGTCCGACCTTCTGGCGGTCGTGCGCGAGGCGGGCGGAACGCTCAATTTCGATTTCCTGCGCTATCTCATCACTCGCTATGAGCCCAATGACGGCCCGCAGGCCCAGATCGCGGGCTTCCTGCGCACGCAGTTTGGCGACCGCGTGCTGATTTCGCCGATGCTGAAATCGACCGCGATTTCCGATGCCGGGCTTTCTAAGCAGACGCTTTACGAGGTGGGCCGGGAGAATTTTCACCGCGCCACTTACGACCGCGCGTTCGAATCGCTGAACGCGGTGAACTCCGAAATCGAATCCCTGATCCTCAAATCGTGGGGACGGACGACATGAAGAAGAAGCTGTTGACAGCTGTCAACTTCGCGCCGAACACCTGGTATTGCAAGGCTTCGCGTCGGCCGTCCCGAAATTTCGCAGGCAAATTTTATCCCCGGCTTCCGGTTCTGAAGCATCCTTGCCGGCAAGGAGGCGTTCCATGAACACACGCAAGGACAGATTACGCTCGCTCTTTGCCGGAAACACGCCTGACGGGGCAGGGGAGGGGACTGGCGCCAACCTGCCATCCGCGCCCGCTTTGCCTGAAGCGTCGGCGCGGCGCAGCCCATCCACGGCGGTGAAAGCCATGGGGCTTTCCCTCGGAAATCTTTCCGTGGAGGCGCAGGAAGCGCGGCGCCTGCGCGAGATGCTTGCCGCTGGCGAAACGGTTGTCGAGCTCGATGCGACGAAATTGGAGCGCTCGCCCTACGTCGACCGCCTGAGCGAGGGCGCGCAGAATGACGAGGATTTCGCCACGCTTCTCGAAAGCATGCGTGAGCATGGCCAGCAGGTGCCGGTTCTGGTGCGGCCTCACCCCGATGCGGAGAAGGCCGCGCGCGGAATTTATCAGATCGCCTATGGGCACCGCCGCGTGCAGGCGGCGAGGGAGCTCGGTATCCCCGTCAAGGCGGTGGTGCGGGAGCTGACGGACACCGATCTTGTGCTGGCGCAGGGCAAGGAAAATGCCGAGCGCCGGTCTTTGAGCTTCATCGAGCGCGCATTCTTCGCCAAGTCGCTGATCGATCATGGTTTCGACCGGGCAACCGCGCAGGCCGCGCTTGCTGTGCATAAGTCGGAAATGTCGCGTCTCCTGCAGGTGGCCGAAACGGTGCCGCTCAAGGTGGTACGCGCTATTGGACCCGCGCCCAAGGCGGGGCGGCCGCGCTGGCTTGCGCTCGGCGCGCTTCTTGAGAACGACGTCGCAGGCTTTGCCGAGATGGAAATGGCGTCCGATGCGTTCCGCCAGGCCGACAGCGATGCACGCTTCCAACGCCTGTTCAAGCGGCTGGAAGCCTCCGCCAAGCCGAGGGGCATCATAAAGGGCAAGGCCGCGCAATCCATCAAGGCGAACGGCAAGCCCATTGCCGAGCTCACCAGGGCTGGCAACGCGGCGCGGCTGACGATTCCGGACAGCGCGGGCAGCGGGTTTGCGGACTATCTCGCGAGCCGCCTGCCCGAGATCTACAGGGATTTTGAGCAGCAAAAGGGAGGTGAAGCTGGAGAAGCATGACTCATCGGGCGGCGTCCTCGCCCGCAAACGGCAATGAGAGAGAGGTAGGAACCAGAGGAAAGGCAAGAAAAAAGGCCCCCAGAACGCAGTCCCGGAAGGCCCTTTCGATGTAGCGATCTGAAAGAATCACTTCCGAGTCGTCATGTCAAGGCGCGGATGCGTTCCGGCCGCAAATTTCTTCGCCTCCAAACGAGGTTTGAAGCATGACGGAACGTTTTGCAACGACGCCATTCGGCGGCGGCAGGATAAGTGCGTCCAGTTTTTTGCGGCGCGAAAAGATCGATCAAAGGCGCAGGAGCCTCAGCCAAGAGAGGAGAGGCGGCAACGACACCGGCGCTGCCGACAAGTGGCAGCTCCTGCGCGCGCTGACCGAGGCACGCGCGGCTTTCAACCTGTCGGACCGCACCATCTGCGTGCTGGAGGCTCTGCTGAGCTTCCATCCGGAGACGGAGCTAAACGGCTCCGCGCCGATCATCGTGTTTCCCTCCAATGCGGAGCTTTCGCTGCGCACGCGCGGCATGGCGGATGCCACGCTCAGGCGGCACCTCGCTGCTCTGGTAGAAGCAGGGCTGATCCTGCGCCGCGACAGCCCGAACGGCAAACGCTATGCATGCCGGGATGAGAACGGCGAGATCGAAGCGGCTTTCGGCTTTGATCTTTCGCCGCTGGCGCTGATGGCTGCTCAAATTTACGCGGCAGCAGAGGAGGCGAGGGCCCATGTCCGGCAATGCCACGCGCTGCGTACGGAGATTACCATCCATCAGCGCGATACGGGCAAGATCATCGAGGCCGCGATCGCGGAAAAGCGTGAGGGCGACTGGGAGAGGTTCTCCGAGCGTTTTCAGCCACTCGCGCGGCGCCCCAGCCGGCAGGCTTCCCTGGAGATGCTGAAGACACGCAGAGATGATCTCGTCCGCCTTCGCGCCGAGGTCGAAACTGCCTATCTCAATGCGCTTGCGGAACAGGAATTGAGCGCCAATGATGTCGATTCTGAGCGGCACTATCAGAATCAAAACCCAGATTCCTGTTTAGAATTTAACATCGAACAAGAAATGAAGCCGTGTGGCGGCACCCGGACTGCCAACACCGAGACGCCAGAAGCGGATGGCAGGCAGGGCAGGGGGGTGCAGGATCGCAGCAGACAAATGGCTTCGCCTTGCGCGTCCTATGCGAAAGCGGAGCATGTACCGCTCAGCTATCTCGTCAAAGCGTGCCCCACGCTCTCCAGCTATGCGAAGGATGGCATTTCGAGCTGGGTTGACGTGATGCGAACCGTAGAGCTGGTGCGCTCGATGCTCGGAATCTCGCCCGACGCCTGGCGCAAAGCGCGCGTGGCGATGGGGGATATGGCTGCAGCCTGCACGATCGCCGCCATTCTGGAGCGTGCTGAAAAAATCCGCTCTCCAGGCGGTTATCTGCGGGTGCTGACGGCTCGGGCAGAACTGGGCAAGTTTTCCATCCAGCCGATGCTCGCGGCTCTTGAGGCCCGGGCGCGTAAATCACCCGGCTGATGGGAAGTGGCCAGGAAAGTAAGACCGGGAAACCCCCATGTCGATCCCGGACCACATCAGCGCACGTCATGAGGATCTGGAAGTGCTGTTTTGCAGGGCTGATTGCGTTCGACCGGCAGGCGTCCCCCATCTCGATCCGGTTGCCGCGGCGACGACGGCAGGCTCTCACAGCATGCGCGGAGCGGGGAATTCGCAGCGCTCACCGAGGAGGAAGTCGGCCGCCACAAGGCTATCTTTCGGGAGATATTTTAGGAATCCGGCAGCAAAGGCAGCTCAAGAACCCTGCCATCATCCATCACGGGCCATGCAGAGGTTGAATTCCGCTGCGGCATTCCGCTCGTCCGAATCCGGAACCGTTCTGCTGGTGGATTTCAGACAATCCACGCCGAATCGCCCGGCAAAAGCGCACCGGCGCGTCTCCGTCATCGCCGATGAGCATGAACTCGGAGATGCCCGCCTGAACGAATGCCGCAAGCGAGGCAGCGCCCGGCAGCGGGTGCGGGTCCTTGCGCCGCCGAACCGAAATTGCCTGCGAGGCCGAGCGGGAATCCAGCGGAACCTGCAGCGCGAAACGGATCTTGTCCGCGCGGCCGTAGGGTGCCGCCAGGTCTCGCACACGGGAGATCAAGCCATGGGAGATCTCCGGCGTGAGGGCGGAAAGTTCGACGACATGCGCGTGCCGCGCAGCAAGCCGGAGCGCTTCGTCCGACTGTCCGCCGATCCGGATGGGAATATCCATCCCGCTTGGGCCCTTGCAGGGCACGAAACCGTTGCGAAGGCTGTAGAACGGGCCCTCGTGATCGAACGGCTTATCGTTAGACCAGAGACGCTTGAGAAGCGTGAGGTACTCGTCCGTGCGTTCGAGAAGAGTGGCCTGTTCGCCTGATGCGCACGCAGCCGCGCGCCCTTCGATGCTTTCCGTCAGCATCCGCAGGGCAAGCCGGCCCTGGCAGATCCTGTCCAAAGCCGCGATCTCGCTTGCTGCCACGGAAGGCGACAGTACGCCCGCCCAATGTGTGAGAACGATCTCCATCGCAGGAGCCAAGGCAGCTGCCGTTCCGGCCAGATCGAAGTTGCCGATCAGCCCCGACGCATCATCGATGATGATCCGGCGAAACCCGGCGAGCCGTGCCTCCATGAGGGTCGTACGTGCCGATTCCGTATTGAAGAAGAACGAATAGGTCGCCGAAGCGGGGAGGGCATCTGCGTTGAGTCCGGGGGCGAAAGTGAACTCGACCGACATTGCATCTCCTCCTTGCAGCAGACAGCGTTAGGGCGCGATGCCCAGGACGACCGCCAGGGCAAACCCGAAGGACAGCGCGAAGACGGCAAAGCCAAACGCCGTTTCCGCGCTGGCTGGAGCAGGCATCCGGGACCGTGCGGTCTGCAGGCGAGGGCTGGTTCGTTCAGCCTTGATTTTACAATTTGGCATTGCTGTTCTCCTTCGCGTCAGTGCAGGCCGAATTCGCGCAGCAAAACCTCGCGCTGGCGCACGAAGGCGGAGGCGCTGCGGTCGCGCGGGCGGGGCAGGTCGATGTCGATCAGCTTCACCCTTCCGCCGCGCACTTGGGGCAGCACCAGCACGCGGTCGGCGAGGAAGATGGCCTCCTCTATGTCGTGCGTGACCATCACCATGGTGACGTTCTCCTCTCGCCAGATGCGGGAGAGTTCCTCCTGCATGGTGATCTTGGTCATGGCGTCGAGCGCGCCGAAGGGCTCGTCGAGGAGCAGGATCTCTGGCTGGACGGCAAGCGCCCGGGCGATGCCCACACGCTGCGCCATGCCGCCCGAAAGCTGGCGGGGATAGGCTTCGGCAAAATCGTCGAGCCCCACGAGGCTGAGATATTGCCGGGCCGTCTCGCGCGCATGGGCCTGCGGCTCTCCACGGACTTCAAGCCCAAAGGAAATGTTGCCCAGCACCGTGAGCCAGGGCAGGAGCCGCGGCTCCTGGAAGATCACGGCCCGTTCCGAGCCTACGCCGTGAACGGGCCTGCCGTCGATCAGCACCTCGCCGTCGTCGGCCGTCTCCAACCCGGCAAGGACGCGCAAGAGCGTCGTCTTGCCGGACCCGCTGGCGCCCACGATCACCAGGCATTCGCCGGATCGGATTTCGAGCGAGAGCTGCGAGAGCACGTCGAGCCTGCGGCCGCTGATCTGGAAGGATTTGGAGAGATCGCGGATGGCGACCTCTCCGCGGCGTGTCGCGGTGAGGTTCATCGTTCACTCTCAGTCCGCCCGCGCCTGCTTCTCAGGCTGGAAAAGAAGGTCCGCCGCTTTGAGCCTGCCTGCAGGAATGCTCCCCTCCCGCTCGAGCACGCCAATCCAGAATGCGAGGTCGTTCTCAGTCGTAACCGCGCCGGGCCGAACGCCGAAGCCGCGCCAGTATTGCGCGATCTCGGGGTTCTCGCCGCGCTCCTCCAGGATGCGGGCCAACACCTTGCGCGCCTCGTCCGGGTTCTCGCGCGACCAGTCCGCGGCGCGGGCGGCCTGCTCGACAAAGTGGCGCGCCGCCTCCGGATGCGCCGCCACAAAGTCGCGGCGCAGCGTGACGAAGCCGCCCGCGATCTCGCCCAGAACGTCTACATCGGTAAAGATCGGACGCAGGCCACCGTTCTCCTTCGCCACCCCCTCGAAGGTGGTCTGCCAGTAGCCGAACGCGGCCACGTTCACCTGGCCGGAGCGCAGCGTCTGCTCGAGCTGGGGACCGGGGACGACGACGAGGTTCGCTGCGCTCTGCGATAGACCTTCCCGGCGCAGCGCCTCGCGGACCGTGTAGTCGAGATGGGCGCCGAGCGTGTTGACGGCGATCGTCGTACCCTCAAGATCCTTTATGCTCTGGACCGGGCTGCCCTCGAGCACATAGAACGTGCTGTTGACGGTCGCGTCGATGCCGTTCGAAGGGTACGCGGGGACGAAATCGTTTCCGCCGGCGATGGAGTTGAGAACGGCGGGCGTGGCGGCCGAGCCGACATCCACGCTCCCTGCGGCAAGGGCGAAGAGAGACTCCGGCCCACCACCTGCATATCCGATGTTTTCGAGCTTGACGCCGAGCCCGTCATAGTAGCCGAGCGCCTCGGCAAGCTCATGCGGGCTGACGCTGCCGTGGCTGGCGAGATAGCGAAAGGTGACATCCTCGTTCGTCTGTGCGTGGAGTGCGGCGGGCAGGCCGGAAAGGCTTACAATCGCTGCCGCAAGCCGGATGGAACGGGTGAGAAAGGCCATGGTGGTTTCCCTCTGTGTTGATCGTTCGGATTGTTGGCCTTGGCGGCCTAGATGCTCACCGGCTCGCTCCAGCGGCAGAGTCGCCGCTGCAGAAGAACGATGGCGGAGTTGGCGATGAGGCCGAGCGCTGCCAGGATGACGATCGCCGCGAACATCAGCGGGATCTGGAAATTGTACTGCGCGTTCATCACCTGAAAGCCGATGCCTTTGTTAGCGCCGATCATCTCCGATGCGATGAGCAGCAGGAGCGCGGTGGTCGCGCTGAGCCTCATGCCGACGAAGATCGACGGGATGGCTCCCGGCAGCACCACACGGCGGAAGATGGCGAGCCGCGAGGCGCCATAGACGCGCGCCATCTCGATGAGCTTGGGGTCGACCTCCTTCACGCCGCCGACGGTGCTGAGCAGCAGCGGGAAGATCGTCGCCCAGAAGATGACGAAGACCTTCGAGGCTTCGCCGAGACCCAGGAGCAGGATGAACACCGGATAGAGGGCGAGCGCCGACGTCTGCCGAAAAAGCTGCAGGATGGGATCGATCGCCCGCTCCACCGCAGGGATCGACCCCATGAAGAGGCCGAGCGGGATGGCGAACACCACGGCGGCAGCGAAGGCAAGGCCGGAGCGCTGCAGGCTGATAGCAATGTCGTCTACCAGCGCACCTCCGGTAATACCCTTCCATAACGCTGACGCGATGGCGTCGAGCGGCGGAAACACCGCCGGATTCACCCAACCGTGGGTGCTCGAGACCTGCCACAGGACTAGAAAGGCCGCGACCAGGCCGTAGCGCGAAAGGGCGAGGCGCGAGGCGCTGCCCATGCGGGCGAGCAGCGCCGCCGCAGGCGAGGGCTTGTCCCTTCCGACGGCAAAGGAAACGGATCGGCCGATGTTCTGAAGAGTCATTGCCGGTCTCCTCTGTTGCAGGGTTAGGCGGCGGCCTGCGGGTGGCTGCGCTCGGCCGTCCACGGGTTCTCTGGCCGCGGCAGACCGAGATTTTCCCTCAGGGTTGTGCCCTCATAGGCCGTGCGGAACAGGCCGCGGCGCTGCAGCTCGGGGATGACGAGCTCGACGAAGTCGTCGAGGGCGGTGGGAAGGTATGGCGGCAGGATGTTGAAGCCGTCTGCAGCCTCGTTCTCGAACCAGAGCTGCAGCATGTCGGCCACCCGCTCGGCGGAGCCAACTATGGTGAAGTGACCGCGCGCTGTTGCGATCCACTCGTAGAGCTGGCGGATCGTGAAATTGTGCTCGTCGGCGATCTGCCGGATCAGCGCCTGCCGGCTCTTCATGCCTTCCGTGGCGGGAAGGGGCGGCAGCGGCCCGTCGAGAGGAAAGCCTTTGAGGTCCAGCGTTCCGCCGGTGAGCCCTGAGATGAGCGCGACGCCGTCTGCCGGCAGGATCAACTCGGTGAGCTTGCGGTATTTCTCCTGCGCCTCCTCCTCCGTGCGGCCGACGAAGGGAGCGACGCCCGGCATGATGAGCACGTGATCCGGATTGCGGCCCGCTGCGCGCACCCGCTGCTTGATGTCGCGGTAGAACTCCTGGGCGGAGGCGAGCGTCTGGTGGGCGGTGAAGATCACTTCCGCGGTGTCGGCGGCAAGGCGGCGACCGTCCTCCGACTGACCAGCCTGTACGATGACGGGATGACCCTGCACCGGGCGGGCGACATTGAGCGGTCCCTTGACGCTGAAATGCTGGCCGCGATGGTTGATCTCGTGGACCTTGTCCTGGTCGAAGAAGCCGCCCGTTTCCTTGTCGCGGATGAAGGCGTCGTCCTCCCAGCTGTCCCAGAGGGCCTTCACCACCTTCACATGCTCGCGGGCGCGCTCATAGCGCTCGGCATGGGGCAGCTCCTGGTCGAGGTTGAAGTTGCGGGCCGTGTCGTTACCGGTGGAGGTCACCACGTTCCAGCCGGCGCGTCCGTTGGAAATGTGATCGAGCGAGGCGAACTTGCGGGCCAGGTTGAACGGCTCCTCATAGGTCGTCGAGGCCGTGGCGATGAAGCCGATATGCTTCGTAAGCGGAGCGAGCGCCGAGAACAGCGTGACGGGTTCGAAGCCAACGATCTTGGCGTTGCCGCCCTCGCGCCCGCCGAGGCCGACGGAGAGACTGTCGGCCAGGAAATAGGCGTCGAACAGGCCGCGTTCGGCCGTTTCGGCAAGGCGGCGGTGGAACTCGAAATTGGTCGCGCCGTCGGCGGGGCTGTCCGGATGCCGCCAGGCGGCGATATGCTGGCCACCGCCGGGCAGGAAGGCGCCAAGCTTGATCTGTCGAGGCATGGTGGTCGGTCCTTTCGGTGCGTTTCGTGATGGAAGGCGCGGACGGCGAAACCCCTATCGCGAAAGGCCGCTTGCGGGCTGCGCGGTGTTTCCGCTGCCGTTGAAGGGCCTTGCGGGCGCGCGCTCGGGCAGGGGCCTGTCGGAAGCGCCGGAGGCCAGATAGGGGGCGAACTGCCCGATCGCGCGGTCAAGCCGTTCGGCGAGAGCGGGTGAAATGGAGCTCGCATCGGCAAAGTCGCGCTCGGAGGCATAGATGCCCGTGGCGAGCGTGCGGGCTTCGAAGAAGCCGAAGAGCGGCCGCAACTGATGCTCGATCACCAGCGCGTGCTTGTCGCCGCCGCCGGTCGCCGCCAGCAGGACCGGCTTCCCGGCGAGCGCGGTGGGATCCAGAAGGTCGATCAGGTGCTTGAAGAGCCCCGTATAGCTGCCCTTGTAGACCGGGCTCGCAACGACCAGCGCCTCCGCGCCGACGAGCCGATCGATGATCCTTCTGGAATCCGGGGTGAGATCGGAAAGTCGGCGGGCAGAGCCCAGATCCGGGCCGAACTGGCTGAGGTCGACGGTTTCGGCGCTTCTGCCGTATCGCTCGGCAGCTCTCCGGACGATCTCCTCGACCAGGATGCGCGTGCGGGAAGGGGAGCTATAGCTGCCGGAAAATCCGGCGATTGCGGGCGTCGGCATGGTTCCTTTTCCCTCCTGCGCTGGAACGCGGCCGTTGGGTTACGCAGGAAAGGCTATGTAATTCTACTAATTCTATAGAGAAAACAGATTGCAATTTTGAGGCCTGAGGTGAATTTCTTTTGCGGCGCCGACTGGCCGCGCTTTCGGATTTGTTCACTCAGGCTTCGCCCGTGCAACGAGGCCGAAGGCCCTTGGCAACCGTCATGCGACAGGACCCATTCCTTTCTTTGACATTTAATCCTATAAGAATAGTAGAGATTGATGGAGCCAGACCGTGACTGCGATCTCACCACTCTTCACCGGCCCGGTGCGACGGGAATTGGGCGCATACGCGCCCGGCAGCCGAGTGCGACGCTTCGGCCGCGTAATGTCTTGCAAACCCTTGTTGTATATCAAGTTCGTAGACATTATGGAGAATGCACGCCCGGCGGGGGCTCTGCGGCGCCGGATTGCAGCGGCTTCATTCCGCGAGCAGGTGAAGAAAGAGAAAGAGAAGCATGCTCACCCGGAAGGGCAAGTACGGCCTGAAGGCGCTCGTCTATCTTGCACAGCAGCCTGCCGGCCGCCTGGCTTTCGTGGGGGACATCGCCCGCATCAACAACATTCCCAAGAAGTTTCTCGACGCCATTTTGGTCGAGTTGCGCAATGCCGGCTTCGTGCAGAGCCGCAAGGGCAAGGAGGGCGGCTATCGCCTCGCACGGCCTGCCGAGGAGATCATGGTGGGTCACGTCGTGCGCGTGCTCGACGGGCCGCTGGCGCCGTTCCCATGTGCCAGCCGCACCCGCTATCAGCCCTGTGACGATTGCGACGAGGCAACATGCCAGGTCCGGCACATGATGCTCGACGTGCGGCAGGCGATCGCGGATGTGCTCGACAAGCGCAGCTTGGCCGAGATGCGCGACTGCGCCGCCGAACTGGAAGAGCCTCTGCAGCAGCAGGCCTGAACGCGCGGTCCGCGGTGGGGGAGAGGCTCCGATGAGCGGGCAGCGCTCCATCGTCATTGTGGGCGGCGGCGCAAGCGGCATCATCCTCGCCCTTCATCTTCTGCAGTCGCCCTCGCAGGATCTGCGGGTCACGATCGTTGAGAAAAGGCCCTCTTTCGGCAGAGGTCTTGCATACTCCACGACGCTGGACGACCACCTTCTCAACGTCAGCGCCGAAGGAATGAGCGCCTATGCCGACGATCCGGAGCACTTTCGCCGCTGGCTGGCGAGGAAGGGATTGGGACAGCCGGCGGACACGCCATATTACGCACCGCGCGGCATCTACGGGGACTATCTCGAAGAGCTGATCACGACGCTCGCAAAGGAGGAACCGGAGCGCCTGCGCCTGGTGCAGGGAGAGGTGGTTTCCATAACGCCCACGGCCTCGGGCGTCGAGGTGCTGCTGGCGAACGGAGCGAGCCTCGTCGCGCGCACCGCCGTGCTTGCCGTAGGTCATGACGAGCAGCCGGCGCCGCCGGCCCGTTTTGCCGTGCGCATGGGCAGCGCGGAGGATACGCCGCTCGACCCCTCGGCGCCGGTGCTCATCCTGGGTACCGGCCTCAGTATGATCGACGCTTGGCTCAGCCTCCAGGCCGGCGGCCATCAGGGCGGGATCATCGCCGTATCGCGCCGCGGGCTTCTTCCGTGGCCGCACAGGCCGGGCAGGCCGATGCGGCTCGACAGCGCCGACATTCCGCTCGGGACCGAGCTTTCCTATTTCGTCGACTGGTTCCGCGATCTCGTCCGCGAAACCAAACAGTCAGGCGGAGACTGGCGTGACGTGGTGGACGGATTGCGGCCGTTCAACCAGCGCATCTGGCAAAGCTGGCCGGCGAGCGCGAAAAGGCGCTTTCTCAACCATACCAAGGCCTGGTGGGACATCCACCGCCACCGCATGGCACCGGAAATCCACACGCGGATGAAGGATGCGTTGAGGACCGGCCGCCTGAAGGTGCTCGCGGCGCGGGTTCTTGCCGTGCGGCAAGAGGAGGGCAGCCTTGCGACGGATATCCAGCATCGCCAAACCCGGGAGATCGAGACGCTTCACATAGCGCGCATCTATGACTGCACCGGCATCGCCAGGAATCTCGAGGATGGCTCTCACACGATCATCCGTTCGCTGATCGAGCGCGGGCTTGCACGGTCCGATCCCTTCAAGCTCGGCCTCGACGTGACCCGCGAATGCGCCGTCATCGATGCTGACGGCAGCGCCTCCGGCAAGCTGTTCGCAGTCGGCCCGCTCACCCGCGGCACATTCTTTGAGATCGATGCAGTTCCGGACATCCGCCTGCAATGCAAGGCACTCGCGGAAGCGTTCACTGCCCCTTGAGCGGGTTCATTCGCTATCATCAGGGCGCACCCGGTTGCGGCGTTCCGCCGTCTCCTAATAGGCCAGGCTAAGGCAAAATTGATTATTAAACAGGCAGCATCGGCCTGCGCCTATTATTTAGGCGTGACGTGCGTGTCCTTTGCGCAGCTCTGAGCGTGTTGCAAGCGCGACATCTCGCGGAATCAAGGCTTTCTGCGTTTGGCACGCCTCCTGCATATCCATCGGCGAGTAGAAGCGGTTAGGGCCCACCGGGCCCGGGACATTGCTCGGCATAGCGGGAATCCACACCGGGGTATCTGATGCCGGCTTCTGATCTTCAACGCGCAAACACTCACACCAGGACCAACATCCGGCGCGCCGGATGCGGGGCCCTGAGTCATGGCGGAATGGCAACATCCAGATGGGGAAAAACCAGATGCTAAAAGCGCTCTCCAAGACACTCCTCTCCGGCTTCTTCGCGGCTTCCACCCTCATGGTCGCGCACGCAGCCGACAAGGTGGTTTTCCAGCTCGACTGGCTGCCTGGTGGCGACAAGTCGGCAATCTTCATCTGCATCCAGCAGGGCTTCTGCGCCGACGCCGGTCTCGAAATCACCATAGAAAGCGGCCGCGGTTCCTCCGAGGCGATCACCAAGCTGGCCACCGGAGTATCGGACATCGGTATTTCCGGCATCGGCGCACTGATGGCCGCCAGGGCCAACGAGGACGCGCCCGTGACGGCCGTGATGTCGCTGTTCAACAAGGGTCCCCACGCCTTCTACACGGTCAAGGGCACGATGGAGACGATCGAGGACGTGAAGGGCAAGACGGTCGCCACGTCGCCCTTCACGGAGTCCAATGTCTATCTGCCGCTGGTATTGATGGATCTCGGGATGGAGGAGTCCGACATCACGCTCAACAAGGTCGATCCCGGTGCCCTTGGCCCCATGCTGATGACCGGCGCGACCGACGTCATTATCGCCTGGATGACGGACCTGACCCGCTACACCACCCAGGCCGCGGCGGCTGGGAAGGAGCTGGCGGTTTTCCCGTGGTCGGACGCGGGGCTGGAGCTCTATTCGGCGTCGCTGGTGGCCTCCGACGCGTTCCTTGCGGAGCGGCCCGAGGTGGCCCGTCGCTTCATTGCGGCCTACAGGCGTTCGCTCGAATTCATGCGCGACAATCCGGCCGGGGCCGCCGAGTCCGTCATCGCGATGGTTCCCGAGCTCAGCGCCGAGAATGTGGAGGGGCAGGTCAAGGATACCATCGGCCTGATCTTCAACGAGGTCACCGAAAAGGATGGGCTGGGCGTCTTCACGCCGGAGCGGCTCCAAGCGACCTGGAAGCGCGTAGCGGCCGCGCAGGGTCTCGATGAGGCGGGGCTCGATCCCGAGACCCTCGTAGACCGCAGCTTCGTGCCGGAAAGCTGAGCCGCATGACCGCGCAGGCCGCCATATCCTTTTCCAATGTTGGGCAGGTGTTCCGGACTGCGACCGGATCACTGGAAGCCCTGCGCGGCGTCGACATGACGTTGCATCGCCACGAATTCGTGGCGGTGCTTGGCCCCTCAGGCTGCGGCAAATCCACCCTGCTGCGGCTCGCCTCGGGCCTGCTCAGCCCCACTAGCGGGACCGTCGAGGTGTTCGGCCTTCCAGTGCGGGAGCCGCGCGACGATATCGGTATCGTTTTCCAGAAGCCGACGCTGCTGCCCTGGGCCAATATCGAGGACAATGTGGTCTTTCCCGCCCGCCACAAGACCGGAAGGGTGAGCAAGGACGACCACCTCCAGGCGCAGGCCATCCTTGCCAGGGTCGGCCTCGCTGGCTTTGAAAAGCGGCTGCCCTCCGAACTCTCAGGCGGCATGCAGCAGCGCGTCGGCATCGCGCGCGCCCTGTTCATGAATCCCGACATTCTGCTGATGGACGAGCCCTTTTCCGCCCTGGACGCGCTGACGCGCGACGAGATGGGGTTCGAACTGCTGCGCCTCTGGGAGGCGCAGCCCAAGACGGTGATGTTCATCACCCATTCGATCAGCGAAGCGGTGCTGCTTGCCGATCGTGTGCTTGTCATGAGCGAGCGGCCGGGCCGCGTCATCGAGAATCTGAGGATCGATCTGCCGCGTCCGCGCGGCTTCGAGACTGCGAACAACAAGGTCATGCATGACTATGTTTCACACCTCCGAGGCCTCCTCCTCAAGCGCGCCGCGTGAAGGGGGCATGGATTTGCGGAAAACGGCGCTCAACCTTGGCCGCGCGCCCGGCCTGCTGCCGCTGGCCACCTTTCTGGCGATCCTGATCGTCTGGGAAGTGTCCTGCCGCGTCCTGGCGATCCCGCCTTTCGTGCTGCCTTCCCCGAGCCGCATAGTTGGCGGTTTCGAGGCGATATCGGCCACGCGGTGGCTTGAGCACGTTTGGGCGACGCTGCAGGTTGCGCTTGCCGGCTACTTCGTCTCGATCGCGGTGGCGCTTCCGCTTGCAATCATGCTGACGCGATCAGAAACCGTGTCGCGCGCCCTTTATCCGATCCTCGTCGTCATCCAGTCCACACCCGTGGTCGCGGTGGCGCCGATTATCATTGTCGCCCTCGGCTCGGGCGATGCGCCGCGCGTGGTCATCACCTTTCTCATCACTTTCTTTCCGCTTGTCGTCTCCACCACAACGGGCATGCTTGCCACGCCGCCGGAGCTGATCGAGCTGTCCCGCAGCCTGCGCGCGCCTGCCATCCGCGAGATCACCCAAATCCGGCTGCCTTTCGCGATCCCATACATCTTCTCGGCCCTGAAGATATCGGTCACGCTGGCGGTGATCGGCGCCGTGGTTTCCGAGTTCGTGGCGGCAGATAAGGGCATTGGCTACTACATCCAGTTCTCCACATCCATGTTCCAGGTGCAGCAAGCCTGGGCGGGCCTCGTCGTGCTCGTCGCCATGTCGCTGGTGCTTTTCCAGGCCGTCTCGGCCGTCCAGCGTATCTTCTTCGCCTGGAGTCTTCCCCCGGAGCGGTCATGACGGATTTCATCATCACGGGCGCGGTTGGCATCCTCACGGGCCTTGAAGGTAAGGCGGCGCGGGCGGAAGGCTCCATTCGCGTCAGGCAGGGCCGCATCGCGGAGATCGGCGCGCTGAAGCCGCTGCCCGGCGAAAAGGTGATCGATGCCTCGAACGCCGTTGTCACGCCGGGCCTCGTCAATACCCACCACCACCTTTTCCAGAGCGTGCTGAAGGCGGTGCCGGAAGGCATGAACGAGGCTCTGGCGGCTTGGCTGCGGCTGGTCCCCTACAGCTATTGGCATAGGCTGGACGAGGAAGCGCTGCGCGTCTCGGCCACGATCGGGCTGGCGGAGCTCGCCTTGTCCGGCGCGACCACGGTAGCAGACCACCACTACTTCTTCTCGCCGGTCTACGATTTTGATCCGGGCGACGTGCTGTTCGAGGTGGCGCGGCATTTCGGCGTGCGCTTCGTGTTTTGCCGCGGCGGGGCGACGACGGGCCGCAAGTTCGACGGGGAGCGGACCCTGCCGCTGCCCACCGAAACGCTGGATGCCATGATCGACAGCGTCGCCGCAGCGGTAAAGCGCTGGCATGATCCGTCGCCGGATTCTCTGCGGCGCGTGGTCTTCGCCCCGACAACCCCCACTTTCTCGCTGAGGCCGGGAGAGCTTTCCGAGCTGCGCGCCGCCCAGCGCGCAATGGGGTTGAGGCTCCATAGCCACTTGTCGGAGAACATGGACTACGTCGCCCATACGCTCACCCACCATGGCAAGCGGCCTGTCCACTGGCTGGCGGACAATGATTGGCTGGGGCCGGATGTGTGGTTCGCCCATCTGGTGGAATGTGAGCCGGATGAGGTGAAGCTTCTGGCCGAGACGGGTACTGCCATGGCGCATTGCCCCCAGGCCAACTGGCGCCTCGGCTCCGGCGTTGCACCGGCAAGCATGCTGGACGAACTCGGCGGCATCGTCTCGCTCGCGGTGGACGGGGCAGCCGCCAACGAGGCCGCGGACATGGTCTCCGCCATGTATGCCGCTTTCTCGGTCCATCGGGCTGTCCGCGGCGTTAGTGCGACGACGGCAGAGGGCGTGCTGCGCTGGGCGACCGCCGGCGGCGCCCGCGCGCTCGGCTATGACGACATCGGCACGATCGAGGTCGGCAACCTTGCGGACCTCGCCATCTTTGACCTCTCCGATCCGCGCTATTTCGGCCAGCACGACCGCGTCATCGGCCCGGTCATATCTGGCGGCGGTGCCCGCTTACGCCACAGCTTCGTGGCTGGCCTGCCGGTGGTGGAGAATTACGCGCTTCCGTGGCTCGACATGGAGCAGCTTGCCGCTGATGCCCGCCGGGTCGTGGAGCGCATCGCCCGCAACGAGACAAGGGAGAAGGCCCGGGTCGGTATCTGAGGGAGCGCCCGTCCCAGCACGAAATGCCAGGAGTAGAAGCGGTTAGCGCCATCGGCGCGGGACATTGCTCCTTTTCACGGAATGCGGCTTCGGCGCCGCGCAACGAAAAACGGAGTAAACGATGCAGAGCAATATGGCGCGAAAAGACTATGGTCTTGTCGAACTCAACAAGGAAGCCACCTTCGGCGGCATGGGCAGCGTGAAGGAGCGCGAAGTTCCGCAGATCGACCTCAGCGATTTCGAGGCGCGCAAGACGGAGATCGCGGACCAGCTCTGGGATGCCGCGACGCGGATCGGCTTCTTCCAGCTCGTCAATCACGGCATTCCGCAAGCCCAGATCGACGAGGCATTCGAGTACACCGAGCGATTCTTCAATCTCGCCCCCGAGGTGAAGGCCAAGTATCCGCTGGAGAAAGGCACGAATGCCGGCTGGGAATACAAGGCGCAGGTGCGCCCCTCGACCGGGACGGCCGACAACAAGGAAAGCTACCAGATCACACTGCCGCGCATGGCCAAGCTTTGGCCGACAGGCGACGAGCTGCCCGGCTTCAAGGCGGTGATGCTCGCCTTCGAGCGTGCCAACTGGGCGCTAGGTATGAAGGTACTGTCCTGCTTCGCGCTGAAGCTCGGCTTCGAGCCGGACTTCTTCACGGAAGCGCATGACCCGATGTCGCCGGAGTATCAGTGCACGCTGCGCCTTATTCATTACCTGCCGATGGTAAATGCGAAACCCGAGGACTTCACGGGCTGGCGCGCCGGCGCGCATACTGACTTCGACTGCCTGACGCTGCTTCATCAGCGGCCGGGGCAGGGGGGCTTGCAGCTCTGTCCGGGCAAGGAGGCCACCGGCGGCGAATTGGAGTGGACCGACGTGCCCCCGCTGCCGGGTGTGATCACCTGCAATATCGGGGACATGCTGATGCGCTGGAGCGACGATCAGCTTCAGTCAACGCTGCACCGCGTGCGCATGCCGCGTGAGGACGAATATCTCGGCCCTCGCTACTCGCTGCCGTTCTTCTGCCAAGCCAACAGGGACGCCATCATCCAGGGCCCGGGCAATAAGTACGAGCCGATCAGCGCGGCCGACTATCTCTATCAGCGCGTGACGGCGAACAGCCTGTAAGCCGTTCTCGACAATAAAGCGGGCGTTCCTGCGCCCGCTTCCTCCCGCCTTATACCGAAGGCACCTGAATGAAGGGGGTTAAGCGGGAACACTATCATCGCGAACCGGCGCATGTCACATTTCCCGGCCGTTGCTTGTCATGTCCTGCGCAACAACGGTTTCAAAGGAGATGATGATGACCGGCAAGGCGACGATCAACCCCCAGGAAGGACGTCTGACCCTCATCAATGTGTACGAAGTCGAGCCTGAAACGCAGGCTGCGTTGGTCAAGGCGCTCACGGATGCGACCAAGAGCACGATCCGGCATCAGCCCGGCTTCATTTCGGTCAGCATTCACAGCAGTTTCGATGGCCGCAAAGTCGTCAACTATGCGCAATGGGCCTCAAAGGAGCATTTTGAGGATTTCATGAAGAAGCCTGAGACGCAGGATCAGCTAAAACAGTTCGCTGGGCTTGCGAAGTCCGTGGCTCCCAGCCTCTACAGGGTTGACGAGGTTATTGCGGAGTAGAAGACGGCAAATGAACGACATCCCGTCAGATCCGTCGTTCACCGATTTGCGCCCGCGCCTCGTCCGGCTGGCGTATCGCATGCTGGGATCGGTGGCGGATGCCGAGGATGTCGTTCAGGACGCCTGGGCGCGGTGGCTGGCGGCAGATCGCACTTCGGTGCGCGAGCCGGCCGCCTTGCTGCGCACCATTGTCACGCGCCTTTGCCTCAACGAGTTGAAATCCGCCCGGCGCAGACGCGAGACCTATTTCGGCGTGTGGCTGCCCGAACCCATTGTTGAAGACTGGGAACCGGATGCGGGCGACGACATCACGCTGCCGCTGATGATCGCACTGGAACGGCTGTCGCCGCTGGAGCGGGCGGCCTTCCTCCTCCATGACGTCTTTGGAATGAGCTTTGACGAGGTCGCGGGCGCCATCGGCCGCGAACCCGCAGCGTGCCGCAAGCTCGCAAGCCGCGCGAGGGAGCATATCCGGGCGACACGGCCTCGCTTTAACGTGACGAAGGAGCAGGGGCTGGAAATTGCCGCAGCTTTCTATGCTGCGTCGCGTAATGGTGACCTGCAGAGGCTCCGCTCCCTTCTGGCTGAGGATGTCACGGCCTCAACGGATGGCGGCGGCAAGGTTCCCGCCTCGCCGCGCCCGTTGATCGGTATAGCCGCGGTGATGGCGCGGCACGAGCAGCTCGCGCACGAGTTCCGCCAGTCTCCGTCGCTTCTCATCCGCTATGCGATCATCGACGGGTTGCCGGGTTTCATCACCATCGAAGGCGGCGGGGTCGTCCAGACAACGGCCCTGCAAATTGCGGAGGAAAAGATCGTGGCGATCTACATCACCAGAAATCCGGACAAGCTCAGGCATCTGCACGACGTTTCCGTGCAGTAGGAGGGCGCCACGTGCCGCCATACCTTCAGGCCGCAGCATAGGTCTTGCGATACATGGCCTGAAGGTGATCCTCGACCGCGATGGGCGGATATTTCGGCTTTTCGCCCGGCGCCAGGCAGGTCGGGATGCATGAGACCTCGTAGTCGGGATTGCCGGTGAAGAAGAACGGCACGGAGTAGCGCTCGCGCCCCGAGCGATTCACGACCCGATGCAGTGTCGAGCGGTAGCGGTCATTGGTCCAGCGCGCGATCATGTCCCCGAGATTGACCACGAACGTGCCGGGAATGGGCGCGGCCTCTATCCAGCGGTCGTTATTGTTGTCAAAGACCTGAAGGCCGCCGACATCGTCCTGAAGCAGCAGCGTGATGCCACCGAAATCGGTGTGCGCGCCCGCGCCCATCTCATCGGGCGCGGTCTGCGCGGGCTGCGGCGGATAGTGCAGCAGGCGAAGGATGGCAATCGGATCGCGGGAGAAGCCTGCGAAGTAGTTTTCATCAAGGTCCAGCGAGAGCGCCAGCCCGCGCATCAGCCGCTCACCGAGGTCGAGCATGGCGGCGTGGTAGGCGCGCATGACCGGCCGGAATCCGGGCGCGTTCTGCGGCCACTGGTTGGGGCCATGATTAAACTTGCGCGCCACGACGCGTGGATCGTCCTCCGGCAGCTCCAGCCCGATATAGTAGCCTTCCTTCCGGTCCGGCTTGGCACCGGCCTGCAGCGTTTGGCCGCCGAGCGGCTCATAGCCGCGATTGCAGAAGGATTTCGCCTTGTGCACGGCCATCTTGGCCTCAAGCGGCAGGTCGAAGAACCGGCGCGTCTCATCAAAGACGGCGTCGATCAGACCCTGCGGAATGCCGTGGCCCGAGCAATAGAAGAAGCCCGTGTGGAGGCACGCCGCGCGCAGCGCTTCCCCCACCGCCTTACGCGCAGCAGGATCGGAGGACGAGAGCCCCGAGACGTCGATGACGGGCAATCCTTGGGTTGCGGGCGCTGAACTGGTGTTCATCATCACCTCCATGCTGCAAGCTTCCTCTTCTCTGAAAGCAAAGGATGTGCCAGCCGCACAGAGTCGGCGTTTTGCAGGCTCTACGACGGATCAGGGCCGGAAACCCCGGGAACCAAGTGCCCTTTAAAGATGCAAATTGCCTATTGTGCGAGACCTGCACCCGGCCCGGCATAACGGACGTTCAAACGGGCGAACAGATTGTGATGCAGCCTGCCGGGCCTGCCTGTGTTAGTCCCCCAGACCGTTGGGACGCAGGCATATTCCGAAGGAGCTTCATGCGACGCCTCGAGATTTTGGACGGCATGCGAGGGTACTTTCTCGTTTTCATGATGCTGAACCATCTGACCTTCACCGGCGGCTATCTGCTGGTGAAGATCAATCACGGGGAGCTGGGCTATGTGCAGGACGCACAGGGCTTCGTGTTCCTTTCCGGCCTCCTTGTCGGCATGGTCTATGCGCGCCGCATGCTGAAGGAAGGATACGCGGCCGGTGCCAGAAAAATCCGGAAGCGGGCACTGGAGATCTACCGCTATGCGGCGGGCTCCCTCCTGGTCATCATGGCGCTCGGCCTGGTTCTCACCAGCTCCGCCACCTATTGGGAGCCCTGGCTGTGGAATCTGGCCAGCCACGATCCGATCTATGCGATCGCCTCGCTGCTGCTCATCTACCAGCCCACCTACATGGACATCCTGCCCCAATACATCATCTACATGCTGGTGGCGCCGCCGCTCGTCTGGCTTTGCGTGACCGGGCGCTGGATGTGGGTGGCCGCCTTCTCGGCCGTGCTGTGGGTCGCCGTCCAGCTCAGCCTGCATTATCCGCTCGCCGCAGGCACGCGCTATCTTCTGGACCTGATTCACGAAGGACGGATGCTGCGCACCGCATTCAACGTGTTCGCCTGGCAGATCGTCTTCATGGCGGGTCTGGTGCTCGGCTCCCTGACGGCGACGCAGCAGATCGACTGGAAAAAGGTGTTCACGCCGCGAAGCACGGCTCTCGTTTCGGCGGCGCTTGCGCTGTTTCTCGCTTTTATGGCCATCCGTCTAAGCTTCACCTTCGGCGTCATGCCGGAGGAGATGGGGAAGCGCTTCAGGGCTCTCGACAACCGGGTCCAGTTCAGCTTCATCTATCTCGTGAACTTCCTTGCGACGGGCTATCTGGTCGCGTGGCTGGTCATCGCCGGGCCGGAGGCGAGCAGCCGCGTGGTGCGAGCGATCAGCAAGGGAATGCGCTGGGTATTCAGCCTGTCATTCCTGCGCCTCATCGGCCGCCATTCGCTTCAGGTCTACGCCTGGCACGTGGTCGTCATCTATCTGTTGAAGGGCTTCGAATATCACCACGGTCCCTTCAACGAATGGACCAAGACGGCGATTGCCTTATTGGCGATCATATCGCTTGCCATACCTGCCCTTTACAGGGAGCGCGCCCGCCTGTGGGGCAGGTTTCCTCTTCTCCAGCGCAACGCGGGCGCCGCCGGCGGCGAATGACAAGCGGGGTGCCCCTTTAGTAGCTGCGCGTATCAGCAACTCATCATGAAATGAGCAAGGGACGGACATTCCATGAACGAGTTCAACCGACGCGACATCCTATCGGTTGTCCTGTCGTCATCGCTCGCGGCCGTGCTTCCGGCGACGGCCCGCGCGGCGGCGGCCGATCCGGGGAAGCTGATCTTTGGTGGCCCTGAACCCTTCAGCTTCGATCGTCTGAAAAGCCAAGCGGCCGAGATGGCCGGAGAGCCGTGGCAGGATGGACGGTCACCCCACACCGGCATCCTCGAGAAGATCGACTATGACCGGTTTCAGGCAATCCGCTTCAAGAAGAGCCATGCGCTTTGGACCGACGGCAGGGGCGGCGCGCCCGTGCAGTTCTTCCATCTGGGGCGCTACTTCCAGGAACCGGTGCGCATCCACGTGGTGGAGAACGGACAAGCGCGCGAGATCCTTTACCGCCGTAGCTATTTCGACCTGCCTGAAGGACATCCCGCCCAGGAACTGCCCGACAATATCGGCTTTTCCGGGTTCCGGCTGCAGGAGCCGTCGCAGGAAACGGATTGGGTGGCCTTTCTGGGCGCCTCCTATTTCCGCGCCTGCGGGCCTCTGAGCCAGTACGGGCTTTCCGCGCGCGGGCTTGCCATCGACACGGCCCTGCCGAAGCCGGAGGAGTTCCCGCGCTTCAGCCGGATATGGCTGGAACGGAAGGAAGGGGAGGCGGACCGTGTTCTTGTCTATGCGCTTCTCGACAGCCCGAGCATTACCGGCGCCTACCGGTTCGACTGCGTGAAGGGCGAAACCCAGGTGATGGATATCGAGTGCTCTCTCTATCCCCGCAAGGCGATAGAGCGCCTCGGCGTCGCGCCGCTCACCTCCATGTACTGGTATTCGGAGACGAACCGGATGCAGGCGGTCGACTGGCGGCCGGAAATCCACGATTCCGACGGGCTGGCCATCTGGAGAGGTAATGGCGAACGCATCTGGCGGCCGCTCAACAATCCGCGAACCACCATGACCAACGCGTTTCTCGACGAGCATCCGAAAGGCTTTGGCCTGCTCCAGCGGGACCGGAACTTCACCCACTATCAGGATGACGGGGTGTTCTACAATCGCCGCCCCTCTGTATGGGTCGAGCCGAAAGGTGACTGGGGTGAAGGCGAGGTGCAGCTTGTCGAAATTCCGACGGATGACGAAATCCACGACAACATCGTTGTCTATTGGGTCCCGGGTGATCCGGTCGTGCCCGGTCAACCGCTCGATTTCTCCTACCGCCTGCACTGGACGGCCGAAGAGCCCTATCCGGCCGAGCTCGGCAGGGTGGTGGCCACCTACACCGGCATAGGGGGAATTCCGGGCCAGCCGAGGCCGAAAGACTCAATGCGCTTCGTTGTCGATTTTCGGGGAGGCAAGCTTGGCACGCTTGCCCGGGGTGATGCAAAACCGGTCATAGATCTTTCCCGCGGCGAAGTCAGCCTCGCCGATTCCTATCCGGTAGTGGGCCAGCCCGGGCTCTACCGCGCCTTCTTCGACACGACCATCGAAGGATCGGACCCGATTAACATGCGGATGTTCATACAGGGTGAAGACGGAAACGCCCTGACGGAAACCTGGCTCTACCAGTATCTTCCGTCTCTCGCGGGCGACCAGCGCGGCACCTGACCGGCAGGAGCACGGAGAGCGGTTCAGGCTCCGACCGGACCTGAACCGCGCTTGAGCCGTGGCCAGGGAGACGGGCCACGGACGGCAAGCTTATCGCGACTTCTTGTAAAGCTTGGCCGCAACCTCAAACATCTCTTCGGGGGCATAATCGGGCGTGAAGGCGGACGGTTCGCCCACGAGCTCGTGGATCTTGCCGCCCTCGGGCATGCCCTCGACCACTTCGAGCTCCCCGGGCGGATCGCCGGGAAGCGACCCCTCGCCACCGCCCCACACAGCCGTGATTTCCGCGTAGTCCTCCGGGCTGAAGGTGTAGAGACGTCGGTGCGATCCTTCTTCGAGGTATTTCTGGCACTCCGGAATTTTCGCGAGCGGGATGTTCGGCGTGGGCAGCATCTTTTCGATTTCGACACCCGTGATCTTCTTCAGCGCAAGCCCGTATGCGTGAGCATGCACCGAGCCTCTGACGAGCAGGTATCCGCAGACCTCGCGCCCCGTGGGATCGGTAAGGCTTTCGTAGACCCTGAGCTTGTGGAGCCTTGCGCCGCATTCGAGATGGAAATTGTGGAGCAGGTCGAAGATGACGTTGCCCGTCGTGGTGACGAAGTCCTTGTTCCAACTCAGCCCGTTGCTGTCGACCGGTACGGCCCCGCCGCCATGCGAGAAAAAGCCGGCCGCCAAGCGTATATCCTTCATCATGTCGAATGGTGCGTCCGCGATGTCCGCCGGTCCCTCCTCGTCGCGGTCGGGCATATCCGGGCCGTTGTTGAGCATCGCCACGCCGTTGCTCACCAGTTCGACGTGGCCCAGCTCCTCGGCGGTGATGGCGGCCACCAGGCTGTAGAACGGCCGCAGCTTGCTCTTGGAACGGAAGTTGAAGCTCTGGAACAGGTAGTTTCCGAGGGTGGACATTTCGCCATATTTGCCGCCGAGCAACTCCTGCAGCGCAGAGGCCGCGTTGGGATCCTGCTTGGCGGGTGGCGGCAGTTCGATTTGCAGCTTGTCGACGCGTAAGAACATGCTCTGCTCCTCCATTTGGGCCAATCCCAACTAAGGAGAGAGCGAACAGTTCCGACCGTGCCGGCGAAAACAAGCACGCAGCATCGACCGGAACTGAAAGGAGACAGATGGGCACCGTAACAGCCGGTGCCCGCCCCGGCTGCGCGTCAGAAAACGAAGAGGTACAGGAGTATGATGACTACGAGCGGGACGCCCATAAGCCAGAGAACCACACCCTTTAACATTGAAGCGTTCCTTCTTTTGTTGCCGGGAAACGCCTATCTTCAGAGTCGGTTCCGCTGGCGCATGACCAGCATTCCACCACAGGCTTGACTTGGTTCACATGGCCTATAATATAAGACCATATGAACTCCATGGCTTGGGACGCACTATGGAAGCCTTGGCTGAAAAAACCCGGACGGACGAAACGGTTCGCGTCGCCTTGAAGGCATTCAACAATATCGCGAACGAATGGCAGCTTTCGCTGTCCGAAGCGGCGGCGCTGGCCGATATGTCCGAAAGCACTTGGAAAAGGGCGAGGAAGCCGGGCTATGCCGGTACGCTGACCAAGGACCAGATGCTGCGCCTCAGCGCTCTTGTCGGCATCTACAAGGCGCTGAAGCTTTACTTCAGCCCGCCGATAGACACCGGATGGATGCGGCTGCCCAATCAGGGCCCGCTATTCCAGGGCAAGCGGCCTGTCGATACCCTCATCGAGAACGGTCTGCCCCATTTCCTTCATGTCCGCAATTATCTGGATGCGCTGCGGGGCGGAGCTTGAAGATCACGCCACTGAACGATCGCGCGCTGGTCAGACTGATCCCGGCCACATACCACAAGCCTCCGGCTCTTCGCGGCCTGGTGGACAGCGACGAGGAGATGGAAGTCCTGGCGGAGATCGAGGGGCTGACCAGCGCGCGTCTTATGGCGGAGGAGGGGCGCTCGCCATATGTGGATCGGCGCGAACTGGCCTGGCAGCGCCGGAAGCACGATCTGCGTATTTATGGCAACACCCATGTGAACGCGGCCTTCACCTACACCCGCAAGGGAGGCAATCGTTTCAACGACGAGACGAGGGGCGCCTGGTATTGCAGCTGGGATCCTATGGTGTCGGCGGCCGAGGTCGCGTTCCACAAGACGCGCGAACTCCGCTACATAGGCCATTTCCATGATACGACGCGATATGTGGAGCTTCTGGCCGATTTCATCGGCGACTTTCCGGATATTACGGACGAGCCGTATCATCCGGCACTCAATCCCGACATCGCGCTCGGCTACCCCGAGGGGCAAAACCTGGCCAACCGGTTGCGCAGGGAAGGCCATCTCGGATTGATCTACCCGTCCGTCCGTGCTCCTGAAGGCAATTGCCTCGTAGCTTTCGAGGCCTCGGTGGTCCAGAACGTCAGGCCGGGAGCCAAGTGGGACATCGTTTGGGACGGCTCCGAACACTACAGCATTCACGGCGTCTGAAATCGCAGGAGGTGCGATTCGAGTCATCTCAAGTGCCTTCAAGAGCCGCAACAAGGCGCTCGAAATCGTGGAGCGGCGGCTTAAAGCGGAGCCCTTTCTGGTGGATAGCGCAAAAGCCGCCGGAGGCATCGGGCTTTACCCCGGTGGATAATGATGCTCATATGACAGTTCGACCGCGGCGCTTTCCGGCAGTTTTGGGCTTGGGCATGCGCGAGTGGAGGGGGCTCCGGCCATGTGCCGGTAGTTTTCTGCGCAGCTTTTCGAGTCAATCTGTCATCGGCGCGTAACAGAGGTCGGGGAAGAAGCGCTGGCAACAAGGCGCAGTGATAAGGGAGAGATAGGTAATGAGATTGCGTAAATTCATGGCGGCGGCTGCCGTTGCGACGTTCCTCGTTCCGGGGGCGGTGACGCTGGCCGAGGCCCAGACGCAAATCCAGTGGTGGCATGCAATGGGCGGCGAGCTTGGCGCCAAGCTTGAAGAGATCGTCGAGAACTACAACAAGTCTCAGGACCAGTACCAGGTCGTCCCGACCTACAAGGGCAGCTACCCGGAGACAATGACCGCTGCCATCGCCGCCTTCCGCGCCGGCCAGCAGCCGCATATCGTGCAGGTGTACGAGGTGGGCACTGGCACGATGATGGCCGCTAAGGGGGCGGTCTATCCCGTCTATCAGCTGATGCAGGACGCGGGCGCCGAGTTCGATCCGTCTGCTTTCCTGCCGGCGGTCGTCGGCTACTATACGGATACGGACGGCAATATGCTCTCGATGCCGTTCAATTCCTCGACGCCGATCCTCTACTACAACAAGGACGTGTTCGAGAAAGCCGGGCTTGATCCCGAACAGCCGCCGAAGACGTGGGCCGACGTCGAGGCCTTCTCGAAGAAGATCATGGAGTCGGGCGCCGCGCCCTGCGGCTTCACCACCGGCTGGATCTCCTGGGTGCAGCTCGAAAATCTTTCCGCCTGGCACAACCAGCCGATCGGCACGCTGGAGAACGGCTTCGGCGGTCTCGGCGCGGAGCTCACCTTCAACGGCCCGGTGCAGGTCAAGCACTGGACGAACCTGAAGAAGTGGCAGGACGAGGGCATCTTCCAGTATGGCGGCCCCGTGGGTGGCGATGACGCTCCGCCGAAGTTTTACGCGCAGGAGTGCGCGATCTACATGAACTCCTCCGCCTCGCGCGCCGGTGTAGTGGCCAACGCCAAGGATTTCGAGGTTGGCTACGGGATGCTCCCCTACTACGACGACGTGGAGGGCGCACCGCAGAACTCGATCATTGGCGGCGCCACGCTGTGGGTGCTCATGGGGCACGAGGATGAGGAGTACAAGGGAGTAGCAGACTTCTTCAACTATCTCTCCTCGCCCGAGGTCCAGGCCGAATGGCACCAGTTCTCCGGCTATCTGCCGATCACTCAGGCGGCCTACGAACTCGGCCAGAGCCAGGGCTTCTACGAGAAGAACCCGGGAACAGATGTCGCCATCAAGCAGATCACGTTGAACGAGCCCACGCCCAACTCCAAGGGCCTGAGGTTCGGCAACTACGTGCAGATCCGCGACATCATTGACGAGGAGTTCGAGCAGCTTCTGTCCGGCAACAAGTCCCCACAGGAAGCGCTCGATGCGGTTGTGGAGCGCGGCAACGCTCTCCTGCGCGAGTTCGAAGATACGAACGGCTGAGCTTGTCGGCTGATCCCTGACGTGAAGCCCGCGTGAAGGCGCGGGCTTCCCTCTCTTTTTTGAAGTTTCAGGATGCAGAACAAGCGCACAATCTTCGGCAACCGCGTGCTGCCCTATTGGCTGCTGCTGCCGCAGCTCGCCATAACCTTCATATTCTTCCTGTGGCCGGCCGCCCAGGCGGTCCGCCAGTCCTTCCTGCGTGAGGACCCGTTCGGGCTGAAGACGAGCTTCGTCTGGTTTCAGAACTACGAAAGGCTCTTTGCCGATCCGCTCTACCTCAATTCCCTAAAGGTGACGGCCGTCTTCGCGCTCGGGGTCGCCGCCCTGTCTCTGGTCACGGCGCTGGTGCTGGCGCTGGCGGTGGAACGCACGGTCCGCACTTCCCGAGCATATACGACCCTTCTGGTCTGGCCCTATGCCGTGGCGCCCGCGGTGGTGGGCATCATGTGGTGGTTTCTCTTCAACCCGACGATCGGCATCCTGCCCTATGTGCTCAGCATGGTCGGGTACAGGTGGAACCATGTCGTATCGCACACGGACGCGATGATCCTCGTCATCATCGCGGCGAGCTGGAAACAGATCTCCTACAATTTCCTGTTCTTCCTGGCGGGTCTTTCCGCGATTCCCCATTCGCTGATCGAGGCGGCGGCGATCGACGGGGCAGGGCCGGCGAAGCGGTTCTTCACCATCGTGTTCCCGATGCTTTCGCCGACCACCTTCTTCCTGCTCGTGGTCAACATCGTCTATGCGATGTTCGACACCTTCGGAGTGATCCACGCTACAACCGAGGGCGGGCCGGCGCAGGCGACCAACATACTCGTCTACAAGGTGTTCGAGGATGGCTTCATCGGCCTCAATCTCGGCTCCTCTGCCGCGCAGTCCGTCGTGCTCATGATCATCGTCATCGCGCTCACCGTCATCCAGTTCCGCTGGATCGAGCGCCGGGTTCAGTATTGAGGGGCACAAGATGGTCGAGAACAGACCCTTTCTGAACCTGCTGTCGCACCTGGTGCTGATCGTCGGCGTGGTGATCGTGGCCTTCCCGGTCTATGTCGCGATCATCGCTTCGACGCGCGGGCCCAACGACTTCATGTCGGGCATCATCCCGCTTCTTCCCGGGCCGCATACCCTGGAGAACTACCGTGAGGTCCTGTTCGCCGGCGTGTCCACGTCCGGCGCGCCGCCGATCGGGCCAATGATGCTGAACAGCCTCGTGATGGCGCTCACCATTGCCATCGGCAAGATCGCGATTTCCCTCCTGTCGGCCTTCGCGATCGTCTATTTCCGCTTTCCGTTCCGGCAGCTCGCTTTCTGGGCGATCTTCATCACGCTCATGCTGCCGGTCGAGGTGCGCATCGTGCCGACCTTCAAGGTGGTGGCCGACCTCCACCTGCTCGATTCCTATGCGGGGCTGTCGATCCCGCTCATCGCTTCGGCCACGGCCACCTTCCTGTTCCGGCAGTTCTTCCTGACGGTTCCCGACGAACTGGCCGAGGCGGCGCGCGTCGACGGCGCGGGGCCGATGAAGTTTTTCCGCGACATCCTCCTGCCGCTGTCGCGCACCAACATCGCGGCCCTCTTCGTCATCCTCTTCATCTATGGATGGAACCAGTATCTCTGGCCGCTGATGATCACCACCAAGCCGGAGTACTATACGATCGTCATGGCCATCAAACGCATGGCTGACGTCGCCGACGCGATTCCGCGCTGGAACGTGGTGATGGCGACCGTGGTGCTCGCCATGCTGCCACCGGTCCTTGTCGTGGTGCTGATGCAGCGCCTGTTCGTCAAGGGCCTGATCGAAAGCGAGAAGTAGGACTTATCCCATGAGCGCCATCAATATCCGTAATGTCAGAAAGTCCTATGGCAGCGTCGAAGTGATCCACGGGGTGAGCATCGACATCGCCGATGGCGAGTTCATCGTCATCGTCGGCCCCTCCGGCTGCGGGAAGTCGACCCTGCTCAGGATGGTGGCAGGGCTCGAGACGATCACCTCCGGCGAGATCGAGATCGGCGGGCGGGTGGTCAACCGGCTGGAGCCGCGCGAGCGCGACATCGCCATGGTGTTCCAGAACTATGCGCTCTACCCGCACATGACCGTCTACGACAACATGGCCTATGGCCTGAAGATCGCCGGCCTCTCGAAGGCGGATATCAAGACCCGCGTCGCTAAGGCGGCCGAGATGCTGCAGCTTACGCCCTATCTCGACCGCAAGCCGCGTGCCCTTTCCGGCGGCCAGCGCCAGCGCGTGGCCATGGGCCGGGCACTGGTGCGCGATCCGGCGGCCTTTCTGCTGGACGAGCCGCTGTCGAACCTCGACGCCAAGCTCAGGGTGCAGATGCGGCTCGAGATCAAGCAGCTCCAGCGTTCGGTGGGCACGACAGCGCTTTACGTGACCCACGACCAGGTGGAGGCGATGACGCTCGCCGACCGGCTCGTCGTCATGCACGACGGCGTGGCGGAGCAGATCGACACACCCATGGCCGTCTATTCTCGGCCGGCGACGACCTATGTCGCAGGTTTCATCGGCTCTCCGGCCATGAACATGCTGCCTGCGGAATCAGCTGGCAACCGCGGGCTGACGCTTACCAACGGCGCGGTGGTGAAGCCGCGCGGAACGCGGCTGCCGGAGGCAGGGCGCAAGGTGATCCTCGGCGTTCGGCCCGAGCACCTCGTGCTTGTCGCGCCGGGCAATGCGGATCTGGAGCTCGACGTGATTGCCATCGAAACGCTGGGCGCGGACACGCTGGCGCATGGTAAGCTGCCGGGCGCCGCAAATGGCGATGGCGATCTGGTAGCGCGGCTGCCTGGAAGCGTTTCGGTGAAGCCCGGAGACCGCCTGCCACTCGCCATCGGCCCCGGAATGGCGCACCTGTTCGATGCCGGGACGGGCGCGAGACTCGGGGAAGTCGATCTTACGGTCGACGCACCGACAACCCGCACCAGGAAGAAGACGGCGGCGGAGGCTTAACAGCCGTCGGGGCGGCGCCACCACGCAACCGCCCCGGAACCGCCCGCCTGCGCTCGCGTCGGGTGCGCGGCCCTCAGCACGGCTTGGAAGACCACGCCGATATGCCGTCGGTCCCCTGGGGCCATCGATCTGCTAGTCTAACACCTTGCGGTGCTTATTTCGAAACTCATCGAAATGAAATTGACGGCATGCAAAGGCCTTGGCAATGCTGTTGCGATGACACTCGAAACAGTTGCACTCCAGCTTGAGGTGACAGGCGACCCGGCAGGCCTCCAGCTCTGCCGAATTGTTCGCGCCGGAAGGCAAGGCCTTGCGGTAAGTGCGGTCCAAGAGAAGTTGGGGATGGCGGCCCCCATTGCCGTCGGGGCATGGTTCCCGAGCGTCGCTTGACGGCCCTTCAGGACGCCGTGGACACCCGCGGGTTCATCAGTGCCCTCGGGGCGGCGCAGATATGCTCGTGGGGAACGTTGTTCTATGCCTTTCCCCTGATTGCCGAGGCGATGCGGGTCGATCTCGGCTGGTCGAAGGCCGAGCTTTACGGAGCGGCCACCTGCGGCATGCTTTTGGCGGGGGCGGCCGCGTATCCCGTGGGTGCCGCCATCGACCGTGGCCATGGCCGCCTCCTTATGGCCGGGGCATCCGTCGCGGCGGGGCTGATGCTGGTCGCTTGGTCTCAAGTCACCACTCTTGCCGCCTTTTATGCCGTCTTGGCCGTGCTCGGCTGCATGCAGGCCGCGACACTTTACGAACCGGCATTCGCCGTGATCGCACGCCGGGTCGGACCTCTGGCTGCGCGCAAGGGCATCACCGCCCTAACGCTCTGGGGCGGCTTCGCGAGCACCGTCTTCATCCCGGTCATTCAGTTCCTGATCGACAGCTATGGCTGGCGCGGCGCGCTCGTCGGCATGGCTGCGATCAATATCGTCATATGCAGCGTCCTGTATTTCCTCGCCATCGACCCCAGTAAGGATGCTCCGGCCCGTGCCCACCGCCCAGACGAGGCAGCGCCGCTTGCGGGGAGGGTGGCGGTGGCGGCCGCGATGCGCAAACCCGCCTACTGGGGCCTCATGTTCGCCTGGATATCCTATGCGGCGGCGTTCTCGTCGCTGACCTACCACTTCTATCCGATGTTGCTCGAGCGCGGTCTGGGCTCGTCCGGTGTCGTGACGGTGCTGGCGGTGATCGGTCCCGCGCAGGTGGCCGGCCGCGTTCTTATCAGGGCATTTGCGTCGGAAACGCCCGTGCGCTGGCTGGGATCGGCGATCGTGATCGTCTTTCCGCTTGCGGTGGCCGGTTTCGCATACGCGCCTGCGCAGGTCGTTGTCATCGCCTCCATCGCGGCGCTCTACGGCGCAGCCAACGGCATGATCACCATCGTACGCGGAATTGCGGTTCCCGAGATGGTCACGCGCGATGCCTATGGGGCGGTGAACGGATCCCTTGTCGCGCCGACGAACATCATGCAGGCTATCGCGCCGCTGGCCGCCGCCGTGATCTGGCAGGCGAGCGGCGGCTACGGAGCGGTGCTTGCCGCAATCTTCGCCGGGTCGCTTACGTTGTGCGCCGGGTTCTGGTTCGCCGCCGCGAATGCGAGGTCCTGACGTTTCGTGCGTATCGATTGAAGGTACGATGCTCTAACTGATGCATCCCGCCCATCACCTGGCTGGGCAATTGCAGATGAGCGTTCCCTTACCGCCTCCCCTCGACAAGCTTGGAATCGGCACCTCCCGCCCTTCGACAGGCGCAGGGCGGGAGAGGAAACGCGGTGGTTGGGTTCGACGCGGCTTAACCGGCCACCTTCCCTTTTTCGCCGCGAGGAGAGGTGAAGAGATTCTCCGGCGGACCAGCCGGCACATCATACAATCGCTGGCACCATGGACACCTTACCGCAGCCTTTGGACGGGGCGCCGCGCATGACGGGCAGAATTCCACTGTGGGCATACGACCTCCTCCAGGAAAAGACTGAGATGCAAAGAGGATGAGGCCTATTGCCTTCATGAATGTCACGAAATTGAGGCGCTATCCACTTGATTACAGCGAAATAATGCCCTTCTAAGGATTTGGGCAGGCCTAGCAGGAAGTCGGATCGATTGTGGTCCGGTCGACTTGGTACTCCGTACCGGAAAAACTGCACACCTGCGCATCTACCTTCCATCCGTTAAGGTAGAGCCAGGGAGAAAGCCCCACTCCCTGGGCTCTATCTGCGCCGGAAGATATGAGGGGACAGTTCGCTGACCGAGCTGCAACCCAGGTGGCCGAGCGTGGTCCAGAACTCGTCGCGCAAAAGCTCGAGCACGCGCTTGACCCCGGCCTCGCCATCCGCGGCGAGGCCCAGTGCGGCGATGCGGCCAAGCGCCACTGCATTGGCGCCCAGCGCAATCGCCGTAGCGATGTCGCTTCCGCGCCGAATGCCGGAATCGAAGATGATGGGTACATCCGGCCCGGCTTCCTCACGCACATCGGCGAGTGTGTCGATCGCGGCCGGAACCCTGTCCACGGTTCGCCCGCCATAGTTTGAGACATAGAGACCGACGGCTCCCGCCTTCAGCGCACGGTAGGCGTCGGCGCGACTGCCGATGCCCTTGACGATGCAGGGCAGGGGCGATGCAGCGATCACCCTGGCGGCCTCGTCCCAGCCCCATCTGGGTTTGGTGAAGTCAAGCAGTTCCGCGAGCATGGCAATGTCGGATTTGCCGGGGCCGAAATTGGATGGCTCACCCTGTCCCGGTATGGAGAATCTGTCCTCCATCATGCGCTCGCGCCATTGGCGGATAGGGGAAAAGGTCACACAGATGTAGTCATAGCCTGCGTCCTTCGCCCGATGGATCATGTCGATGACCGCGGTTTCCTCGCCGCAGAAGGTCATCTGGAAAATGGCCGCCGCCGGGGAAGCGGCGCGCACTTCTTCGAGCGAATGGGCCGCCGCGACCGGCACAATCTGACGGATGCCGGCGGCGTGGGCAGCGCGGCCGACCGCCAGCATACCGTCGGGATGAAAGAGCGTTTCACCGCCACCGAAGGGTGCGGTGAAGGCCGGAAAGCTCAGCTCATAGCCAAGGACGGATGTACGTGTGTCGGGGTTCTTCACGCCCGTGAACAACGGCGCATCGAAAAGATACCGATCGAAAGCAGCGACGTTGTCGCGGGCGGTGATCTCGTCCCCCGTGCCGCAGTGAAGATAGTTCCAGCTTGTATCGGAGAGCTTTCTGCGTGCAGCCTCGCGGATGCCGCGCAGCGTGGCGAATTTCTCGCTCGTGGCGTAGCGGTCGTCTCTGCGTGTCTCTTTCATGGTAAAATCCAGACGGCACCACGCGGGCAGCCGCTAAAAACTTCAACCGACGGCTGCTGTGATGACCACTTCGATGAGCCGGCGCGGGTCGCCGAGGTCGGCGCCGCCGATAGTCGCACGCGAGGGCAGGTGATCCTCGCCGATCCACTCGACCCACACCTTGTTCATCTCTTCCTTGGCCGACATGTCGGAAAGGTAGATGCGCGCGTGCAGGATCCTGGTCTTGTCGCTGCCCGCTTCGGCCAGCAGCTTGTCGAGCTTTTCGCAAATCTGGCGCGTCTGTCCCGCCATATCGAGGTCAAGATCGTTCGCGGCATGACCGCCGACATAGAGCACGCCGTTGTGTTCCACCGCACCGTGCATGATGCGGTGCTTCCTGTAGCGCTTGATCATTTTCTTTCCTTCAGTTCACGTTTTCGGATGCGACGGCCGGTAGGGAGAGAGGTCGATCTCGGGCGTCTCCCCGGCCGCCAGTTTTGCGAGCAGCCGACCCGCGAACGGCCCGATCGTCAGGCCCGACGCGCCCAGCCCATTGCCGATGATCAGCCCGTCAATGCCTTCGACGCGTCCGAGGATTGGCTTGATGGAAGGGCCTGCGGGACGGAAGCCGACGCGCGTTTCGATCAGCGTTGCGTTCGCCAGACCAGGTGCATAATGAAGTCCGGCGCTCAGGACTTCATGCTGGCCCGCCGCGGTGACGCGATAGTCGAAACCGCTGCCGTCCTCGCGCGTCGCGCCGACCACTACCCGGCTGTCGTCAAAGGCGAGCAAATAGTGGCTTGCCATTGGCAGGAGCACGGACCAGCGCGAGGTATCCGTCCCGGGAAGGCGCAAATGCACGATCTGCCCCCTCTGTGGCATCACCGGATGGTTAAGACCGAGAGGCGCGAGGATGTGTGAGGCCCAGGCGCCGGCCGCGACGACGACTTGATCCGCCTCGATCACCTTGTTGCGCCCGTCGCGCAGCACGACGCGGCCCTGATCCAGATGAAGCGTCGCAAGATCGCTGCGGAAGTCTGCGCCCAAAGCGACGGCCGCGCGCAGCATGGCGGCCGCGAGCAGCCGTGCGTCGACGCGCGCGCCACCCGGTACATGCAGGGCCTTCATCCCCGCGCGCAAGGGCGGGAAGAGTTCCCGCGCCCGGTCGGGCGTGATTTCCTCGAATCCGCCGGATTCCGGCGCTTCAGCCGTCCGCCGGGCAAGCCGCTCGGCCGCCGCATCATATTCGCGCGCATCGTCGGCAACGACGAGGGCGCCGACCTTGCGATATCCCACCTGATCTTCGCCGCGCGAGGCGAGGCCTGCGATCAGTTCGTCATAGTAGCGTGCGCCCGCGGCATAGAGAGCATACCAGCTCTCGTCCGCCGCTTTCGTGGCCCAGGGACAGACGATACCGGCTCCGGCCAGCGTGGCCTTGCCCGGATGGGCCTCGTCGAGCACGACGACATTGTGCCCGGCGAGCGCCAGGTGATAGGCGGTACTGGCGCCGAGAATCCCGGCGCCGATGACTGCGATTTTCATTTGATGGTCACACCGGAAAGCCGCGACGTACCGAAAATGGCGGGCACATAGCCCTCGACGGACTTGTTCACCACGGTGATCTGGTCAGCGCCGCCGAGGACGATGACCGGGACCTCCTCGTGGACGATTTCCTGGGCTCGATAGTAGAGCTTTGTCCGCTCGTCCTGATCGGTGATCTCGCCCGCCCGGGTCATCACCGCGTTGAACTCCTCGTAGCACCATGCTCCGATATTGGAGGGGTTGGGCTTATCTTCGGAGCTGCAGCCGAGATAGTTGTTCGGAATTTGGCTCGGATCAGGAAAGTCGTAGATGCCGCCGAACATGCCGATTTCGGCCTCACCCTTGCGCGCCCGATCAAGGTATTCCGCCCACTCATAGGTTACGATCTCGGCCTTCACGCCGATCTTGGCCCAGTCTTCCTGGATCATCTCGGCTGCCCGCCGCCCGTTGGGCATATAGGGCCGCGCAACCGGAACTGCCCAGAGCTGGGTGGAGAAACCCTCTCCGACGCCCGCTTCTTCAAGCAGGGCCTTGGCGGCGTCAGGATCGTACTTCCACGGTCCGATATCGGACGCATGTCCCCAAAGGGCCGGAGGAACGACAGCTCCGGTGACGTGGCCCATGCCGCTGTAGACCACCTCGACCAGGCTCTCCATGTCGATCGCCTGGGCAAGAGCCTGCCGCACCCGCTGATCCTTGAATTTGTCCAGCCTGAAGTTGAAGTGGAGCATGCCCGTCGAGGCAACCGGCGTGCGGACGGCTTCCACATTGTCGGCCTGCTCGATCGTCTCCCGATCCGAAAGGTTCGGGTAGAGCCCGATCAGGCATTCATTGGCGAGCGCACGCTGGAGCCGGACCGATGCATCGCTGGAAATCGCCATCACCACGGCATCGACCAGTGGCGTACGGCTCTCGTCACCGATCTGAGCACCCCATGTCTCCTTGAACGGCAGGAGACGAAGCACGGCGTCGGGTTGGTAGGCCTGAAGCTGGAAGGGGCCGGTTCCGATTGGCCTAAGGTCGAACTGCTCAGGCGTGCCGACTTGCAACATTGCCTCCGCATATTCGGCCGAAGTGATGGCCAGCGAGCCATGCGCCATGGTGCCGATGAAGGCGGCCAGCGGCTGCTTCAACTTGAAGGCGACCGTGTGATCGTCGGTTTTCTCGACACTTTCGAGGACGTCGGCAAGCTTGGCGTCGAAGGTGACATAGCTGCCGCCGCTGACCTCCGCGTAGGGATGATCATCCTTCATCATGCGCTCGAAAGTGAATACCACATCGTCGGCATTCATCGGACGCGTCGGCGTGAACAGCTCGTTGGATTGCCACTGCACGTTCTGGCGCAGCTTGAAAGTGTAGGTCCGTCCGTCATCGGAGACGGTCCAGCTTTCGGCGAGCGCCGGTTCGATGTTGGAGCCGCCGGGCTCTACCGAAACAAGCCCGTCATAGATCTGTCCCAGCGCGTATATGGTCGTGCCGTTGCTGGTGAGCTCCGGGTTGAAGATTTCAGGAGACCCCTCCAGACACACGGTGAGAACCTGTGCTTGCGCGGGCACAACTGCGAATGCCGCGAGGGCACCCAAAATCGCCGCCTTCTTCATAATGCTTCCTTCCAGATTGTTATGGCGCAGGCCTCCGGACCGCATTGCACGGCGCTATTTCATGATTGTCAAATGGCTTTTATTCCGCACATTATTCCAGAAGCTCATAATGCAGGCGCGCGGGACGGGGTCCAATGAACATACGTCAGCTTGAAGCCTTTCACGTCGTCATGGAGACCGGCTCGGTCACCCTGGCCGGCGAACGTCTGGGGATTTCACAATCCGCCGTCAGCAAGCTGCTGAAATCGCTCTCCGAAAGCTGCGGCTTCAAGCTCTTCACGCGAAGCGGCGGGCGCATGCTGCCCACGGCCGATGCCCGTCTTCTGGCGAGCGAGGTCGAGCGGCTGTTCACGGGCACTGATCGCATCCGGCGATTGGCCCGCGCCGTCAGGGACCGGGAGTGGGGGCATGTGACGGTTGCCGCGCCGGCGGCGATGTCCGCCCGCTTCCTCGCGCTTCTCTTGGGTCCTATGGTCGGCCGGCAGGGCGATATCCGCGTCACGCTCATCAGCCAGGCGAGCCCGCGCGTGGCTGAACTGGTCGCCGGACAGCAGATCGACATCGGGCTCAGCGTCCAGCCTTTCGAGCATCCGCACGTCAGGCGGGAACTGGTCATCCGTTTCGCGATGGACTGTGCCATTCCCGCCGGTCACCGGCTCGCCGACCGTGAGGTCATCAGGGTCGAGGATCTTCGCAACGAGCGCTTCGTGGGGCTGGCGCGCGACGATTGCGCCATCATGACGATCGACCGCGCCTTCCAGCTCCAGGGGGTGCAAAAGCAGATCCATGTGGAGGTCCCGATGTCAGAGACCGCCTGTGATTTTGTTGCCAGTGGAGCCGGCATATCGATCGTCCCGCCTTTCGTCGGGCGAGGCTATGGCGCCGACAAGATCGTCCGCCGCCCGCTTCTACCGCTCACGACGATGGACGTCTGGCTTTTGACGCCCGCCACGCGCCCGCCGTCATTGGCGGCGCAGAAGGTCGCCGAGGTGATACGCGACGGAATGCGCCCTTACCATCTCAAGCCTTCCGACGAGCGCTCTCTTGTCAGCTCCTGAGCGGAGCAGACTGCGGCAAGGCACCCTCGCGCCGTCTCCTCGCTATCGCCCGCGGGCCTGAGCGCGGTGAAGCAGCCAGGTGGGCAGAAGGGCAATGATGAAGACGATCGCAACCACCAGGAAACCGTCGCGGAAAGCCGCCGTGTTCGCCTGGATGGCGATGGTCTGCGAAAGGAAGGAAATGGCCGCCGGAACCTGCTGAAAATCCGGCAGGCCGGCCGCCTTCATCATGCCAGCGACGTGGCTCAGGAGCGACATCGTTGCCGGATTGTCGCTGGTCTGCGTCGCGGCGAAGGCGTCGGCGTGCATCACGGTTCTGCGCTCCAGGAAGACGGCGAGGAGATTCACGCCGAAGGCGCCGCCAAGCTGGCGGATGAAATTGATGGCGCCGGACCCTTGCCCCACCAGCTCCTTGGGAAGGACTTTGAGCGAAGCGGCGGTGAGCGAGGGAAAGATGAAGCCTAGGCCCACGCGCGACAGGGCCGTGATCCAGGCCAGCGTCCAGAAGCTGATGTTGATGTCGATGTCGATCGTCAGATAGGACGACCAGGCGAAGATCGCGAGACCACCGCCGATGAGCCATCCTGCGGGCAGCCGGTCCGACAGTCTCCCGGCGATGGGGAAGATCAGCACCAGCACGAAGCCCGACGGCATGAGGAGCAGCCCCGCCTGCGTCGGCGTGAGCCCCTGGATGGTCTGGACGAACAGGGGCACGAGATAGGTGGAACCGAAGAGCCCGGCCCCCATGATGAAGCTCACCAGTGATGCCGAGACGAAGGGAAGGCCCTGGAACAGCCGCATGTCCAGCATCGGCTTCGTGGTCTTGAACTCCCACCAGACGAAACCGACGCTGGCAAGGGCCGCGATCAGGAACTGAAGGAGGATCGCATCCGAGGTCCATCCCTCGCGCTGCGCATTGGTGAGCGCGTTCAGAAGAACGCCGAGGAAAATGGAGAGCACCGCGAAGCCCACCCAGTCGAAACCCGGGCGTGGGCCATCGTTTGTGCGCGTGGGCAGGAACAGGGCGGAGAGGAAAATGCCGAGCGCGGCGAAGGGCAGGCCGAGATAGAAGACATAGCGCCAGCTGAAGGCATCGATGAGAAGGCCGCCGATCCACGGGCCCAGCGCCGGCGCAAGGACGACGCCAATGCCGAAGATGCCCATGGCCGCGCCGCGCTGATCAGCGGGAAAGACCCGGAACAGGAGGACCATGGCGAGCGGCTGGACGACGCCGGCCGCGGCACCCTGAATCACCCTTGCGATGGTGAGAACCGCTTGGTTCGGTGCAATGCCACCCAGCACGGAACCGGCGGCAAAGAGGGCGAGAGCCGCAACCATGCTCACGCGCAGGCCGAAGGCCTTGTCCGCCCAGTCCGCAACCAGCATAGTTGCCGTCATGGCGGCCAGGAAGCCGGTGGAGATCCACTGCGCCTCGACCTGGCTGATGCCGAACGCCCCCATGACGCCCGGGATGGCCACATTCACGATCGTGGTCGAAAGTACGACCGCGATCGCGGCGATCATGACCGTGCCGGTCGCAAACCAGCGGTAGGCCGGCCCGTAGCGGTCGAAAAGACCGTCAACGGACATCGATGCTGGCCTCCACCATCATGCCCGGCCGCAGGAGGCCGTCTTCCTGCTCGACCGATATGCGTACCGGCAGGCGCTGGGTCACCTTGGTGAAGTTGCCGCTGGGATTGGGGCTCGGCAGCAGGGCGAACTGGCTCGTGGCAGCTTCGCCGAGGCGGACGACCTCGCCCTTGAACTCGCGATCGGGATAGGCATCGACGGAAATGCTCACCGGCGCGCCCAGGGCCAGTTTGCGGAAGTCGGTTTCCTTGACGTTCGCGTCCACCCAGACCGTTTGCGGATCGTGATAGATGAGCAGTCGGGTGCCCGGCGAAACATATTCGCCCACATCCACGAAGGTGCTGTCCACCACGCCATCGAAGGCCGCGCGGATCTGGTGCTTGGCGAGTTCCAGGCGCTGACGCTCCATCTGCGCGTTGAGCTGCACGATCTGAGCCTCGAGCACGGCGATCTGCTGGTCGAGAACGCCGATCTGCGCTTCCTCCGACTTTATGACCTCGAGATTGGCGGCGGTCGCCTTGATGCGGGCGGCTGTCGCGCGCTCTTCCTGGATGGCGGCCTCGAGTTTGGCCTTCGCATCCTCCTGCTGCTGGGTGGAGAGCACGTTGCGGCCGGCAAGGGCATTGACGCGCTCGAACTGCGAGCGCGCATTGTCCAGGGCCGCCGTGGCGGCCGCGTGCGAGGCATCTGCCACTTCGATCTCGGCGTTGGCTGCCTGAAGCTTGCTGGCAAGCTGGCCGCGGATGTAGTCCTGCTGCGCCCGAAGCTGGTTTTCCTGAGCCTTTACGCCGCGGATCTGCGCTTCCAGGGCTTTCAGATCCTGCCTTATCGCGGCCGCATCGATCTCCGCCAGAATCTGGCCTTGAGCCACATGGTCGCCCGCAATGACGGGAAGGGCAGTCACCTGCCCGGACAATTCGCTGCTCACGGAGACCATGTTTGCGGCGATCCGCGCGTCATCGAGGACGACATGGGTCCACCGCGAATGGAGCCACGGATAAGTTAAATAAACGGCGCCCGCCAAGGCCGCGAGCAGGATGAACACCTGCAGGAGCCGGCGATACGATCTCGACTGCGCGGGCTCCATATCCCCGACGGACACCTGCTCCGTTTCAGCAATATCGGCGGATTTCAATTGCATGTTCATGTTCAGTGTCTTTCCAATCTGTCCCCGATCTGGCGCAGCACGCGCTCGGCCGTCGCCAGATCTTCGGGCGGAATGCCCTCGGTCACCTCCTGGGTAAGCTCGTCGGCAATCGCGGCGATGCGCTCGATCAGCGGCGTCGCGCCTTTGGAAAGGTGAATGATCTTCACGCGCCGGTCCGTCTCGCTGTCGCAGCGCTTGATGAGGCCCTGGGCCTGGAGCGCATCGAGAAGACGGACCAGAGTGGGACCTTCGATGCCGATCTGCACGGCGAGGTCCGTCTGAGACATCGGCCCCGCGCGGCGCAGGCATAGGAGCGTCGCCCAGCGCGCCTGAGTGAGACCGAGATGCTTTACGCGGGCGTCGAGCTGCGTCCGCCAGCGGCGGGCGACGCGGCCAAGCTGCGCCGCAAATTCCTGACCGGTAGGCATGATTAGCTTTCAAATTGATAGGGAGCTATCCATATAGCGATTTTCACCCGCAATTCAAGCCGCTGCGATGCCATTGCCGAAGGAATTGGCTCGGGCATAGTCCAGGGAATGGACGAGGAAGAACTCACCAAATCGTGCATGCGCGCGAAAGGCTTCCGTCAGTAACAATAGACCCTCACGGATGATATGCGCACTTTAATTGGCACAACCTTGGTGGCTGTACTTATTGGCTTCAGCGGGATAATAGCCGTTGAAGCCCAGACGGCTGCCGAGGTGAATAAGACGCTCGATGAACTCTTTGGGGAACATGCCCCCTATCAGGCGTTCTTCGAGAAGCTGAAAAAGGCTGTCGTCTGGACCGCTCCCCGATGCGCCCTCGGCTGGCGCTTGAGTTTTCCGGCCTTGATCAGCAACACGGGCTGGCTGCGTGTGCTGATTTCATGA
>ERZ777003.811-NODE-811-length-56090-cov-13.501526_pt1 | contig 56090 bp, 47 predicted proteins | sample MGYA00374956_ERZ777003 | MGnify/ENA primary metagenome ERZ777003 (study PRJEB29302, sample SAMN06268252) | bioreactor metagenome | isolation source: Joint BioEnergy Institute, California, USA | place: USA:Joint BioEnergy Institute, California, USA | collected...
TGCAGCCGCTCGGCTCTGGCGATCTCGGTCCAGGTGATCTCGCCCGTGGCTCTGTCGTGCTCGAAGTCAGGGCAGACAGCGCTCGGATTCGCGTCAAATACGACAGTGGTTGCGGATTCGGGGGCAAGAGCTTCTACTGGATCGTGACACGGTGATTGGCGCTGGCCGGGAAGGAAGGAGGAACCCGTGCGTGCCCCGGCATTGCTGACGATCGTTGCGGTGCTGGCTCTGCCAGCCCTTCTGCTCGGCCAGGCGCCGGGCCGCGCCGAGGCTGCCGCGCATCTTCAGGGCCGCGATGCAGTCGAGGCCATGCAGATGGCCTACTACCTCTCAGTCCTGGAGGCCAATGGTCAGTTCAATGCCTTATACGACCTGATTCACCCGGACGCTCACGCGATCATCCCCCGCGCCGCCGTCGTCGGTTGGTACCAAAACGAGTTCGCCCCGCGTGGGGCGTCGCCGGCGGTTATCACCGGCGTCCGCTTCGTCGCCTGGACCTGGCCGGTCACGGGAGTCACCTATCCCTACACGGCCGAGGTGTCATTCACGCAAGAGTTCTGGGATGGCGGCGCACGGAACGTTCTTCAAGATGTCGTCCGTTTGGTTCAGGATCGCTACGGTACCTGGCGCTGGTTCTTCGGACGGAGCCGAGAGTTCGTAGAGGAGCAAATCGCGCGCTATGTCAGCCCCCTCCCCCAGGGAAGCTTGGTTGACATCGCCATCGCCGATATCGGCGCCTTCTGGGCGTCAGTTTTCTCCGCGGCGGGACTCATGTACGTGGAGCCTGAGGTGGTCACGTATGTCACCGCCATAGACTCGATCTGTGGTCCGAGCTGGGGTGGACCCGCCGCCTACTGCCCACTCAATGAAACGATCTACGTCGATCTCGCGTGGCAAGGGCCAACGATCACATCCATAGGCGATTTCGCCTGGGTGACGATCCTCGCCCACGAGTGGGGGCATCACGTGCAACAGCAGCTCGCGAGGTCGGGAATCGTTCCTCGCTACGATGGGGTGGTCTCCTCACCTGAGCTCCAAGCCGATTGCTTGGCGGGCGTGTACGCGCAGGACGCCGCAACGCGAGGATCGCTGGAAGTTGGCGACATCACCGAAGCCGTCGTCATCTCCGCTCTGTCCGGCGATCCGGAGCATGGCTCCGGCGACGACCGGCTCTCGGCCTTCATGCTGGGGTATCTCACCGGTCTGCAGGGGTGTGGCGTGACGATCTAATCAAGGAGGCAGCACCGGCGCTCGGCCACCTCTCAGAGCCAGTAAGACGCGAACAGGCCGACTCCTCGCCGACCGGCAGAGGTACTGACCCCCCAATGTTCGTCAATTGAAAGCGGCCCGTTCTTGATCGGGCCGCCTGCCGATGTCCTCCATATGACGGACGCGCATCCGACGCACTGGGACTACCATCCCATGCTGTGCGTAATGAAGGAGTGCGGCCCCGTTCGGGCTATCGCCATGCGACGGCCGTCTACCGGAAACGAGGACGAAAGGCTGCTTTGGAGCAGGATTCGCGCCTCGTACGATCGGTGGTAGCGGGTTTGCAATAGGAGGCTCGGCTATGGACTGGTCACCCCCGGCTACTCGTCGCCGGTATCGCATCGAGCATCGGCTGGGCGATGAAACGCGACCGCTAGGTGAAATCGAGGGTGAGCCCGCGCACCCATCGGCGCTGGACCCCTGGGCCAGCCGGCTCCGGCGCGAGGGCGGCACGGGGCAACTCATCTTGGTCGACGCGGAAACGGGAGAAGAGCTCGCGCGACAGGATCTCGAGCGCCGTGCTTCGTGGCGCATCCGCTCCGGACCCCGGTACCCTCATCGCACGGTGGACGTCGTTGCCACGCGCCGCGCATTGGCGGCAATCCACGCATTCGATCCGAATCGGTCCCGCTCGAAGAGCTTCTAGACCCCCCACCTCCAACGATGCGCGAAGCGTAATGGCAGCGAGCCGCCCGGGGCTGGCGGGCGGCTCGGCCTTGGGGGTCGGAGACGGCGGGAGGGAAGGGGGATACCGCCGTTCCATCCTCTAGAACGCATAACCGGGGCCGTTTGTGAGTAGTTCGGGCATCCATGCCGAACCTCGACGGCGGTCGTAGCCATCCTCGGTATTCCTGTCCCAACACAAATGGGGAGCAGGGGCGGCCGGGACCGCCCACTGGGGATCTATGCCTGTCTCATCGACAGGGAGGGAATTCTTCATTGGAAGGATGTCTCGAGAGGCGAGCCGGCGCACCCGGCGGCGCCGGTGGAGACACTCCAACTATACCACGTTACGTCAAGTTGAATGGGGCGGTGATGGCGCCGACCGGCGGACCTGCCGCACACCTTTTCGCGCATTACATACGACATTCATTCCCCAACGGTAGGACGAACAAAGCGTACGTTCATATTGCGACACAAATCCCTGTTTGCTAAGGTGGCCTTACGTGCTGAGGCACGGCTGCTTCATCTTTGCCTCCTTGATTGCTTCGCCGTTGCTCAAACGTCCGAACGGCACGTACGGTCGGCATCTGCCGTGACGGTGAGCGGGCGAGGTGGCGAGGCCAGCCGGGCCGAATTCGTAGAAGTCTGAATGACACTCGCCTATTCGTCGCTGGGTGCTGGCGGCGGCGAATGGGGAACCCGTGGGGGAGACAGCGTCAGGAGGGAAGGGGAGAGTGCGCTACGCGGTCGCACGTCGCTCGGCACGAGGGGGCCGGGCACGCGCTTTCACCGTCGGGCTGGTCCTGGCGCTCGCGATGTCCATGAGCGTCTGGCCGCAACCCGAAGCAGCGGCAGAATTCGAGGTCACAGTCAATAGCGTCGAGCAGCTGAGCGGGCTGACCGCGATGGTCGCCCACAGCGAGGACGGCGTGAACCTGCGCGCCGAGCCGGGCGTCGCGGGAGAGGTCATCGACGCCTTGCCGGACGGGACGATCGTCGAGCTCCGAATCGACGTCGCCGATACCGTCGTCATGGACGACATTCGCTGGTGGCCTGTCCGTGTAAACGGTGTGGAGGGCTGGATCGCCGGTCTCTATCTGACGAGCGCCGATTCGTCCGGAAGCCGGAGCTCGAGCCGATCCGCTGAGACCCCCTGGTTCTCCGCGGGCGACTACGTGGCCGTCGTGACCGACGACGGCACCGGACTCAACATTCGGGCTGGCGCCGGCCAGGACTTCGAGCGGATCGGCTTCTTGGGCGAAGGCGATGTCGTGCAGGTCCTGGAGGGGCCTGAGTACGACGATGATGGGAACGGTTGGTATCTCATCACCGATGGGGACGTGACCGGCTACGTCTTCGCTGGCTACCTGGCGGTTGCCTCGGAGCCCGCGCCGCCGGACGACGAACCCGTGCTCGACGAGATCAAGTTCGCGATCGGCGACTATGCCACGCCGCTGGACAACGATGGCGTCAACATCCGCCGCCGTGGCTGGGTCGGCTCCGAGATTCTCGGTGTGATCTCGCCGGGGTCGATTGTCCGGATCGTCGGGTCGGCCGTCTTCGACGACAACGGTGATGCCTGGTACAAGGTGGACGACGGGAACGTGCGGGGCTACGCGCTCGGTGATCTCCTCGGCGCGTCCGATCCGCCCGCGCCACCGCCGCCACCGTCTGGCCCGACCGGCACGTTCATCTATCCCGTCGGCGGCAGCTGGACGTTCACCCAGGCCTACGGTTGCACCGGGCTCGCGATCGAGCCGTATGACGCGCGGATTGGCTGCAACTTCCACAACGGCATCGATCTCGCCGCGCCGGCCTACACCCCGATCATCGCTTCCGATGGCGGCGTTGTTGTGGCCGCCGGGTGGTGCGACTGCGGTCTTGGCTACTACGTCGAGATCGATCACCAGAACGGCTACTCGACCGTCTACGGCCACATGGCGGAGCAGCCGTACGTCGCCGTGGGGCAGCGGGTCAATCAGGGTGATGTCATCGGGCCGATAGGCAGCACCGGGTGGTCGACCGGACCGCACGTCCACTTCATCATCAAGGCGAACGGCTCGACCGTCGATCCGCTCGCCTATCTCCCGTAAGCGCGTCCAATAGCGCAGCTTCCGGCGCCGCCGGGCCGCGACATCGCGGTGACCCGGCGGCGCCGTTGTTTTCCTGGCTTGCCATTTGCTGCACTTGATGTTGTCGTGGGCGACAGCGAGTCCGCTGAAGTGCGGGCCTCGCCAAGTAGGTTTGCGCCAGCCCGGCCATCACGTTGCGCTTGCCCCGCCGCACGTCCGGATAGGAGGAACAAGCGAGGCGCCGCCTTCGCGGCATCCCTGAATGGGCAGGTGGAATCCTCCCCAGATGGGCGAGGTGCAGCCGCGCGCGAAGCGGTAGAGTGTCGAGGCGATTCGGTACAGGATCGCGGAGAGGTCTAAGGATGAAGCGATTCTATTGGTTGATTCCCGGCGTGCTGGCCGGATGCGAGCTGCCGGGCCGCGTCGGTCGCTCACTCGGGCCGCCGGAGGCCGTCGCGCGCGATCTGGCCTATCTCCGGGAGCAGGGCGTAGAAGCGCTCCTGTCGCTCACCGAGTGGCCGCTCGCGGACGACCTCCTCGTCCAGCACGGTCTCGACGCGCTCCACCTGCCCGTCCCCGACATGGCGCCGCCGGCCGTCGGGCAGCTTCGTCAGGCATTGGCGTTCATTGACGATCATCGCGCGCATGGGCGGCCAGTCGCCGTCCACTGCCTGATGGGGCAGGGGCGGACTGGAACGGTGCTGGCCGCGTATCTGATCCGCGAGGGGCAGAGCCCGTTAGAGGCGCTCGCGGCAGTGCGGCAAGCTTGCCCCGGCGCGGTGGAGAACCCTCGACAGGAGCGGGCGCTCGCCGCCTTCGCCGAAGAGCGTGGCTGGCTCGTCTGACGAGAGCTCGGGTATCTCGTTTACTGCCGGAGCTTGATCACGGCGATGTCGCCGCACTCTCGGCACCAGCCGGATTCGCTCGGCCCGGAGACGATGTAGTTCTCGAGCAGCTCTCCCTGGTGACAGTTGGCGCCGCACGACGTCACGCGGAAGGGGAGAATCTTGACGACGTAGAGCATCGGATCGCTCCCCTCTTTCTTGGTCCCCTCAGGCAGCTCTTGCGCGACCGGTAGGAACATCACGCAGTTGTAAGGCGGCTGAGTGTACTGCGCGCAGCCTTCGACGCCTCGGACATTCTCCCGTGTCGGGCCAGCTTGGGTGCCGGTGTCGCCGACCCACCACTCGTTGATTGACTTGTTCGAGTTCGCCCCCTGAGCCGCCAGACCTTTCCAACTGCTGTCGTGGAGTCCGCACCTGTTGATCTGCGGGCCGTGAACCTGGAAGGTCTTGCCGTAGGCCGCGGGATTCACGCTGCCGTCCTCGTTCAAGATCTTGAACGAGTTGCTTCCGTGCTGAACCTTGGCCGAGGCGCAGACAATGAAGGGACCGTCTCCCCCCGGATTGCGGAGCCGCTGGACAAACGCGGCGGCAGTGGCGGAGGTGCTGACCGAATTCGGAGCGCCGGGCACGACGCGCATGAAGAAGGTCGAATGCGACTCAGTAACGCGGACGCGGACGCCCGTCGCCGCGGCGGGGACGGTGGCCGTGCAGGGACCGAGAGCCGCCCCAGCGTCGTTGAGGTAGCTGCACTCGGTGATCGTCGGGACGCTCTGCATGCGGTTCTCGCTGACCACCTTCTGCACATCCGGCCACGCCGAGAGGGGAAGCGATGCGCTGTGACGGGTGATGGCGCGCGCCCCGGCAATCGCGCCGAGATCGGCCGCGTTCTGCATGGTCCGGCGCTCGGCGAAGGCGATGCCGAGATCGATCGCCAGACCGAGCACGCCGAACATCGCCGTCGCGAACAGCGCGAACATGATCAGGATTTGGCCCCGCGAAGCGCGGTTCTCAGCTGGGGGAATTGGGGTGAGCATCGGTGGCACCCTCACGAGCCTGGAATGGTCACGACAGCACCTTCGCCGTCGCGCTGACACTGATCGGAATCGAGCCAAGGCCAAACATCGCGAGGAAGCTGGAGGCGATCGGCTTGAAGGTCCGGGTGCCGGTCACGGTGATCGAGCCTTCGCTGCCCGCCGTCGAGCAGTTGCCCGCGCAGGTGATCGTCACCGTGGTGCCGGAAGCGATCGAATCGCCGTGCTGCAGCACCCGGGCGCGGATGCCGCTCTCGTCGTTCGGGTTGCGCGCTCCGTAGCTCGCGCCTTCCCGCACCGCGTTGCGCAGCTCGATGTATTCGAAGAAGACGCGGCCGAGATCGAGCGTCCCGAGCAGCAGCAAGAGGAGGATCGGCAGACCGATTGCCAGCTCGACGAGGCTCTGGCCACGCTCCGAGCGGCCACCGGACGGGCGCGCGACGGGAAGAAGCCGGGCCGCATGCATCGCGCTACTCCACCGTGACTTTGGCGGAAGCTCGTAGCGTGATCGGCCCGATCCCGAGCAGCTCCTGCGTGATCGCCCGGAATCCGACCGTTGCGGTGACCGTGACCGATTCGCTGGAGGCCGAGCAGCCGCCGTCGCACGAGATCTGGATCGAGTCGGACGTAAGGCCAAGGCCCTTCGCATGGTCTTGAACCGCGGCCCGAATCGCCGAGGCGTCGGTCGGGTCAACCTTGCCGACGCGAGCGCCCTCGCGGACGGCGTTGTGGAGCTCTGAGTACATGAAGATGGCGCGGCCGAAGTCGATCGTGCCGAAGACGATCAAGAAGAACGCCAAGCTGACCAGGGCAAACTCGACGATCGCCTGCGCCGAGCGACCGTCCGTTTGGATGGCGGCCGGCTGTTGAGCGCGCCCTTGCCTGGCGGATGCCGCTTGTACTTTCCCGATCTGCGGCATCATCGCGCGGACCTCCAGCTGACAATGAGAGCGATGGTGACCGTATCACCCGTGGTACATAATCCAGACCCCTGGCAATCCCGCATAGGTGTAGAAAGGCGGAAACAGTGGGGGGAAGAACGGGCCATGCGCAAATGACAACCGGACTAGGCCGATGCAGTGCGCGCGATACAGCGGAAGTCTTGCGCCGGAATAGCCGGTGTATGATGACTCGCGACCAAACGGACCGCTGTGGCGGGTATGACGAGGGATGAACGCGCGAGGCGACGGCATGGCGCAGCGATGGCGACTTTCCGAGGTCAACGCCTGGGACCAAGCGACGTTCACCGAGCGGCTCGGGTGGCTTTTCGAGGGCTCCCCGTGGATCGCCGCCGCTACCTGGGAGGCTCGCCCCTTCGCGAGCCGGGCGGCTCTGCATCAGGCGCTCGTCGCGACGGTGATGCGCGCCGGCGAGGAGCGGCAGGTCGAGCTGATCCGCGCGCACCCGGACCTCGTCGGCCGGGCCGCGCTGGCCGGGACGCTGAGCCGGGAATCGACGGCGGAGCAGCGCGCGGCTGGCCTCGACCCGGACGCTCTGACGCCGGAGGAGATCGCGCGCTTCACCGAGCTGAACGCGGCCTACAAGGAGCGTTTCGGCTTTCCGTTCGTCATCTGTGCCCGCGAGAACAAGAAGGCGAGCATCCTCGCCGGGTTCGAGCGGCGCCTTCACAATACGCGTGAGCAGGAGATCGCGACCGCTCTCGAGGAGATCGCGAAGATCGCGCGGTACCGCCTCGAGGATGCGGTCGCCGATGATGGAGAGCGGGGGAGCGAGCCATGAGCGAGGCGAGAAGCGCGCGGACGTCCGCGGGATCGGCGTCCGGCGCGCCGGGAGTCACGTACGAGATCGGGTACGGCAAGCGGCGCATCCCGGTCTACCGGGTGCATGCGCGGCCGCTGCAGGGAATCAAGCCGATCCCGGAATCGAGCTTCACTGGCCGTGACAACATTGTCTTCGCCTATGAGATCGATGTCGAGGTGCTGGGAGGCGACTTCCTGGCCGCTTACACCGAGGGGGACAACAGCAACGTTGTCGCGACCGATAGCATGAAGAACTTCGTCCTCCGCCAGGCGGTCGCCTACGACGGGTCGACGCTCGAAGGGTTCTTGCATTTCGTCGGCCGTGGCTTACTCACGACCTATCCGCAGATGCCGCGGCTGCGCATGACCGGCCGGGAGCTTCGGTTCGATGCCGCGCCCGTTCCCGGCGACGGCGGCTTCGTCCCGAGCTCGGTCCTCTTCGACCGAGTTGATGCGGACGCGACGACGGCGACGCTAGAGATGCACAGGGAGGCGGGAGAAGTCGTCGTGACCGATCACCATTGTGGTCGCGTCGGGTTGCGCCTTTTGAAGACGACTGGCAGCGCGTTCACCGGCTATGTCCATGACGGCTACACGACGCTGCCGGAGCGGCGCGACCGGCCGCTCTTCATCACCCTCGACGTCTGGTGGCGCTACGCTGACCAGAACGATCTCCTGAACGAGGATCCGGCGCGGTACGTCCCGGCCGAGCAGGTGCGCGATCTGCTTCGGGCGACGTTCGACTCCTTCGTCAGCGAGTCGATTCAGCACCTCGTCCATGAGTTCGGGCTCCGCATGTTCGAGCGCTTCCCACAGCTGGCCGAGGTCAGCTTCCGCGCCGAGAATCGCACCCGCGACCCGTACGGCGAGTCGGAGGCCGACCCCAAGGTCAAGGTCTATAGCGATCCGTTCCCGGCCTACGGCGAGATCAAGTTGACGATGCGCCGGTGACGGCGTGACGGTGGGTGAGGCAAGGATGGGACGTCTGACGACCCATGTGCTCGATACCGCGCAGGGCCGACCGGCCGCCGGCGTCGCGATCGAGGTCTGGCGCGTCGGTGAGGCGGCTACCTGGCACGTCTGCCTGAAGCGAGTGTGGACCAATCAGGACGGCAGGACGGATGAGCCGCTCCTCAGCGGCGCCGAGCTCACCGCCGGCACGTACGAGCTAGTCTTCGACGTCGGGGAGTACTTCGCGGGGCAGCCGGTGGCGACGGGGAAGCCGCCCTTCCTGGATCGGGTGCCGGTTCGCTTCACGATCGCCGATCCGGACGCTCATTACCATGTGCCCCTCCTCGTCTCGCCTTGGGCCTACAGCACCTACCGTGGCAGCTAATCCCTCGCCCACCGCCGACGCGACCGCTCTCGCCAGCACCGTGATGACCCGGTGCGACGTGCTTGCCGAGTGTACGGAAGAGCCGGGCCGGATCACGCGGCGCTACGCCACGCCGGCGCTGGCCGCGGCGCAGGACCTGGTCGCTGGCTGGATGCGAGAGGCGGGTCTCGCGACACGGCGGGATGCAGTCGGCAATCTCATTGGCCGCTGGGATGGCGACGCGCCCGGTGCGCCCGCGGTGCTCCTGGGCGGGCACCTCGACACGGTGCGCGACGCCGGCCGCTACGACGGGACACTCGGTGTCCTGACCGGACTGGCGGTCGTCGAGCGGCTGCGAGCCCGCGGCCCGCGCCTGCCCGTCCCGATCGAGGTCGTTGCCTTCGCGGACGAGGAAGGGCTGCGCTTCCACACATCCTACCTGGGCAGCCGGGGCTTCCTCGGCGCGCTCGATCCCGCGACGCTGGCGCGGATGGACGAGACCGGACTTTCCGTCGAGCAGGCGATCCGCGAAGCTGGCGGCGATCCGGAACGCGCGGCGAGCGGCCTGTCGCCTGGGCCCTACCGCGCCTTCATCGAGGCGCACATCGAGCAGGGACCGGTGCTGGAGGCGCGTGGCCTGCCCGTCGGCGTCGTCTCCGCGATCGCCGGGCAAACGCGCGCCACTCTCACCTTCAGCGGCGAAGCCGGGCACGCCGGGACGGTGCCGATGGCGCTGCGGCGCGATGCGCTCTGCGCCGCGGCTGAGTTCGTTCTGATCGCGGAGCAGACGGCGCGACAGACAAACGGGCTCGTCGCCACGATCGGGCAGCTCGCGCTCGAACCGGGGGCGGGCAATGTCATTCCGGGCCGCGTGACGCACAGCCTGGACGTGCGCCACGCCGACGACACGATCCGGCGGCGGGCAGTCGCCGAACTCCTTGAGCAGGCGAAGGCCATCGCCGAGCGCCGCCAGGTCGAGTTGGCTGTTGATGTCGCAGGCGACAACAAGGCTGTCGCCTGCGACGAGGCACTGACCGATGTCTTGGCGAGCGCGATTGCCGATGCGGGCTGGGAGGTTGCGCGGCTGGTCAGCGGCGCCGGGCACGACGCGGCGGCGCTGTCGGTGGCGATGCCCGTCGCTATGCTCTTCGTCCGCTGCGAGCGCGGTATCAGCCACAATCCGGCGGAGTCGGTGCAGGCGGAGGATGTCGCGGTCGCGATCGACGTGCTGACGCGCGCGGTCGAGCGCCTGGCAGAGACAAGCGGATGAGCGCGGCGTTCGATCTCTTGATCCGGGGCGGGAATGTCGTTACCGAGGCCGGCGTTGGGCTCGCCGACGTGGCGGTGAGCGAGGGCCGGATCGTCGCGGTCGAGCCGGAAATCGGAGAGACGGCGCGGGAGGAGATCGACGCCACGGGGCTGCACATCTTCCCCGGCGTGATTGACGCGCACGTCCACTTCAACGAGCCGGGGCGCGCTGATTGGGAGGGGTGGGCGACTGGGACTCAAGCGTTGGCCGCTGGCGGCGGTGTCTGCTGCTTCGACATGCCGCTGAACGCTCACCCGCCGACGCTCGACGCGGCGAGCTTCGACGCCAAGCTGGCCGCCGCGGAGGAGGCTGCCGTCACCGATTTCGCGCTCTGGGGCGGCCTGGTGCCCGGCAATCTCGACCGGCTCGAAGAGCTGGCGGAGCGCGGCGTCGTTGGCCTCAAGGCGTTTATGTCGAACAGCGGCATCGAGGATTTCCCCGCGGCCGACGATCTGACGCTGCTCGAGGGGATGCAGCGAGCGGCGTCGCTGGGTCTGATCGTCGCCGTGCACGCCGAGAGCGACGTGCTGACGAGCCAATTTGCGGCGCGGTCGGTCGCTGCCGGGCGGACCAGCGCGCGCGACTATCTGGCATCGCGGCCGGTGATCGCCGAAGTCGAGGCGATCTCGCGAGCGATCCTCTTCGCCGAAGAGACGGGCTGCGCCCTGCACATCGTGCATGTCAGCAGCGGTCGTGGCGTGGCGCTGGTCGCCGAGGCGCGAGCGCGTGGCGTTGATGTGACCTGCGAGACGTGTCCGCACTATCTCGTGTTCACGGAAGACGATCTCGAGCGCCTCGGCGCGGTCGCCAAATGCGCTCCGCCGCTGCGCCCCGCCGCCGATCGGGAGGCGTTGTGGCGCGAGCTAGAGTCGGGCGCGATCGCGTTCGTCGCCTCTGATCACTCCCCCTCTCCGCCTTCGCTCAAGGAACGGCCGTCGTTCTTCGCTGTCTGGGGCGGGATCAGCGGCTGCCAGTCACTCCTGCCGGCGTTGCTGACCGCCGGTTATCACCAGCGCGGCCTTCCCCTGGAGCGAATCGCCGCGCTCGTCGCAGGCGCGGTGGCCCGTCGCTTTCGCATCCTCGGCAAGGGTGAAATTGCCGTCGGCTTCGATGCCGATCTCGCTCTTGTTCGCTTGGATGCGCGAGCAACCTTGCGGCGCGAGGACCTCTGCTATCGTCACGCGCTGAGTCCCTACGTCGGGATGACGTTCACCGGCCAGGTGGCGCGCACGATCCGCCGGGGCGAAACGATCGCGCTCAATGGCCGGCCCGTCGCTTCCGGAGGTGGCCGCCTCGTTCGCCCCGCTCCCCTGGCGCCGGCCGTGCCTGCGGCCTGAGCAAGTCCTTCCTCGTCCTCGAATCAGCGCAAGTGCTGCGTGAAGAAGTCCACGACGAGCTGGGCGATCTCGTCGCGTGAGGGCGAGATCGGCGTCGCGCCGGTTGGGATGAAGCCGTGCCGCGCGTGCTGGACTCGCACAAGCTCGACCGGAACCCCGGTGGCGCTCAGCGCGGCGGCGAGCGCTTCTGATTGCTCGATGGGAACGAGCCCGTCGTCTTCGCCGTGGATGATCAGGAACGGTGGATCGTCCGGCGAGATGTAGGTCATCGGGCTGGCTTGGATGGGGTCAATGTCGCCGAAGATCGCGGTGCGCAGGCGCGGCAAGGCGTCGGGAAAGAGGGTCATGATGTCCGTCGGTCCGAACATATCGACGACCGCTGTCACCTCACTCGAGTAGTCGAGGTACTCGCCGACGTCGAAGCCAGCGCTCTTCTCGGCGGTGCCGAGGAGGCTGACCAGGTGGCCGCCCGCGCTCTCCCCCCACGCGCCGATCCGGTCAGGATCGATGCCGTACTCGCTCGCGTGAGCTCGGAGCGAGCGGACCGCGCATTTCACGTCTTCGATCATGGCGGGGAACTTGAACGCCGGCGCGAGTCGGTAGTTGATCGCCGCGATCGTGAACCCCGCATCCAGCAACGCGACGGCTTCCGGGTTTGTGAACAGGCTCGTATTGTCGCCAAACACCCACGCTCCGCCGTGGACAAAGACGACGACTGGCGTCGGACCGGTCTGGTCGCGCGGGGCGTAGACATCCATCGTCAGCGGCACCCCGTCCATCGTGCAATAGGTGACGTTTCGCCATACGCGGCCGACGTGGCGGGCCGGGTTCTCAGGGCGGGGCCACTGGATGCGGAGACGAGACGAGGCTGACTCCCGCGTGGGAGCGGCAGCAGCCGCGCCGAGCACGGTCGGCGTGCTGGCGATCACCAGCGAGATCAGGATCAAGACCGTGATGGCCTGGCGGCCCCAGCGGCGGGAATGCGGGTGGAAGAAATGTGACATGACTGGGCTCCGCGCGAGATTGGGCGGCATGGTGGCGAGGTTGCCCGCGATTGACGGCGCGAGCGACCTGCACGTGGCGAAGATAGCAGACTGCCCAGCCGGTGATGAGCGCATCACCGTCGATACCGCCCGAACGTCGCATTCCTGCCCCGACAGCGCCAGAGCTTTCGGGCGCGCTGAATGCGAGCGGTGCGAGATATGGCGCAGGCGTTCCAAGCGGGGCACTATTTCTTGGGTTGGGCTAGCATGAAAGGCAGGTAAAAGTGATGTATTTCCTGAAGCGAATGAAGGACAATCATTTCTTGGCGATACACACTGTTGATGATGTGTAGACATGAGTTATGTCGAAGTCAATCTGGACTGATCTTCGTGATGTTGACATGGGGAGCAATCTCTGATAAATAGAAGGTGAGACCCGCTCAGGCGGGTTGGCTCGGAGGCAAGAGAGCGAGGACGCGAGTCCAAGCGATCGAGCCGGAGCGCCTGGCCCACGCGCGTGGTGGTAAGCGACTCCGGCGAAAGCCGGAGGGGTCAGGCCACCCACCGAGCCAAGTCCGCATCACCGCGGGCCTCGGAGGTGATCGCCATGCGAGCGAATCGCATCCTCTGGGGAGTGTGGCAAGTCGACAGGTAACGCCCCGTGGTCCGCGGGGCGATAGGACCGGTCGGTCCGGCATCAGCTGGACCCCGCGGCACCGCTGACATGCGGGTGCACCTGGCGGAGGGTTTTCCGCACGCCGGACCGATCTCCAAAAGGACATAGCCAGTTCACTTGGAATTGGAAGGCGAGGCCGCGAAACCACACGCGGCCTCGACCTTTTCTTCCTTCCCCTCCCTTCCTCCTCGCTCCAGAACGCAGAGGGATGAACCATTGTCTTGGCTCCGCGCCCAAGGGTGGCCGCGCACGCGCCATCGCGTTGCCCCTGCCGGATCGGCTCCGGAACGCTGTAAACTGTCGAGAAGGCTCCGGAGGCAACAAGGGCAATGGCGATGTGGCGTAGCTACGAGCAACCGACCAGTCTCCAAGAGGCGTTGCAGCTGTTGGCGCGCTATCGCGGTGAGGCGGCCGTCGTCGCTGGCGGCACTGATGTCCTCGTCGAGTATGAGCACGGCCGGCGCGCGACGCCCGTCTTGATCGATATCACGCGCATTTCCGGATTGAGGTACGTCAAGGAAGAGGACGGCAGCATTCGCCTCGGCGCCTTGGCGACTCACAACGATGTCGTCTCGTCTGCGGTCTGCGTCGAGCGCGCGTTGCCCCTCGCCCAAGCGTGCTGGGAGGTCGGCGCACCGCAGCTGAGAACGCGTGCCACGATCGCCGGCAATCTCGTGACCGCTTCCCCGGCCAATGACACGATCACGCCCCTGATGGCGCTCGACGCGGAGCTCGTTTTGGCGAGCATCGAGGGCGAGCGGACCGTGCCGTTGCGCGACTTCATGATCGGCGTGCGTAAGACGGCGCTGCGGCCGGGTGAGCTGGTCCGCGAGATTCGCTTCCCGGCGCTCACGCCTAATGAGCGCGGCATCTTCCTCAAGCTCGGCCTGCGCCGCGCTCAGGCGATCTCGGTCATCAACGTCGCGGCGATCGTCCGGTTGGGAGACGGTGGGCGCGTGGAAACGGCGCGGATCTCGCTGGGCAGCGCCGCGCCGACGATCGTTCGCGCAACGAAAGCCGAGGCATTCCTCGCGGGCGCCGATCTGACGGACGAGACCCGCGCCGAAGCCGGCCGGCTTGCCGCCCAGGCCGTCGCGCCGATTGATGACGTGCGTGGCTCGGCGGCCTATCGCCAGCGGATGGTGGCTAGCCTCGTCACGCACGCCCTCGAGCGAATCGCCGCCGGCCGCGAGCGCGAGGGCTGGCCGGCGCGGCCGGTTCTGCTCGACACGTCGCCTCGTGAGCGCCAGGCGGTCGGGCGATATGCGCCGGGTGAGCCGATCGTGATGACGATCAACGGCGAGCGCCGCTCGCTTCCGGAGAGCGCGGCGCGGAAGTCGCTGCTCGATGCCCTCCGCGAGGATGCTGGTCTGACCGGGACGAAGGAGGGATGCGCCGAGGGCGAGTGCGGCGCTTGCACCGTCTGGCTCGATGGTCAGGCGGTCATGTCCTGCCTCGTGCCCGCGCCGCAAGCGCACCGAGCGACGGTGACGACGATCGAAGGGCTGGCCCGCGTCGCCGGCGGGAATGGCGCGAGTGACGGTCAATTGCACCCGCTGCAAGAGGCGTTCATCTCGCGGGGCGCGGTGCAGTGCGGCTTCTGCATTCCGGGCATGATCATGGCCGGGGCGAAGCTGCTGGAAGAGGCGCCGAAGCCCGATGTCGACATGATTCGCTTCGCCCTGAGCGGCAACATCTGCCGCTGCACTGGCTATCGAAAGATCCTGGACGCGGTGCTGGCGGCTTCGACGGGAGGAACGGAGCGATGAGTGCCACGCAGGCGCCCGCCACACTGATCGGAAGCGACTTGCCGCGACCGGACGCCCTTGGCAAAGTCACTGGCGCGGCGCGGTATCCAGCCGATCTGATCCGGCCGGGGATGCTGCATCTCAAGGCGGTCTTCGCGCACCGGCCACATGCCCGCATTCTGGAGATTGATCCCGCTCCCGCGCTCGCCCACCCCGGCGTCGTCGCGGTGCTGACCGCCGCCGACGTTCCGCACAACGCTTACGGTCTCATCGAGGAGGACCAGCCTGCCCTCTGCGGCGATGTGGTTCGCTTCGAGGGGGATCGCGTCGCGCTCGTCGCGGCTGAAAGCGCGGAGGCGGCCGCTGAGGGCGCGCGCTTGGTCCGAGTCCAGTACGAGGATCTTCCGCCGGTCTTCGATCCCGAGACGGCAATGGCGCCAGGGGCGCCGCTGGTGCACGCCGAGAAGGGATCGAACGTCGTCTTCCACTGTCCTATCCGCAAGGGGGATATCGAGCGCGGGTTCGCCGAGGCGGACGTCATCCTCGAGGATGAGTTCCAGACCGGCTGGCAAGAGCACGCGTACCTCCAGCCGGAGGCAGGGATCGCCTACCGTGACGACGAAGGACGGGTCGTCATTGAGACGGCGGGGCAATGGCTGCACGAGGACCGGCGGCAGATCGCTCGGATGCTCGGGTTGCCGGAGGAGCAGGTCGTCATCCGCTACGCGGCGATCGGCGGCGCGTTCGGCGGACGGGAGGACCTCTCGCTGCAGCATCTTCTAGCTTTGGCAGCTTGGAAGCTCGACCGGCCGGTGGCGATGCAGTGGACCCGGGAGGAGTCGATCATCGCGCACCACAAGCGGCATCCGATGCGGATTCGTTGCCGGTGGGGCGCGACGCGCGAGGGCAAGATCACCGCCGTCCAGGCAACGGTCATCGCGGACGCCGGCGCCTACGCCTCGACGAGCGTCGAGGTGACGAAGGTCGCCTCGCTCTTCTCCTCTGGCTGTTACGAAGTCCCGAACATCCACGTGGACGGCTACGCGGTCTACACGAACAATGTCCCGACAGGAGCCTTCCGCGGCTTCGGCGCGCCGCAGGCGCAGTTCGCTGCCGAGATCATGGTGACGCGGCTGGCGCACGCGCTCGGGCTCGATCCCGTCGAGCTCCGCCGGCGCAACATTTATCGCGAGGGAAGTCTGGAACCGACGCAGAACCCCTTGCCGCCGGGTGTCAGCGCGGGGGCGGTGCTGGAGCGATGCGCGGCTGCCCTCAACGAGCGGCGCGCTCGGAGCGACGATGGGAATGCGACACCCGACCCCTTCATCCGCCGGGGCGTCGGCATCGCCTGCGGCATGAAGAATGTCGGCTACTCCTTCGGCTTCCCGGAGCAGGCAACCGCGACAGTCGAGCTGTTTGGGCGGTTCGAGGGAGAGCGGCGGGCGCGGGTGCGCGTCGGCGCGGCCGATGTTGGACAGGGCACGCATCTCGCGCTGCGGCAGATCGCGGCGGAGACGCTCCAGTTGCCGCTCGAAGCTGTCGAGATGATCACGGACGACAGCGCCGAGGCGCCGAACGCGGGCAGCGCGTCCGCCTCGCGCCTCACTCTGATGGCCGGCCGGGCGGTGGCCGAGGCGGCGGCGAAGGCGCTGGCGGAGTGGCGCGACTCGGAGCGGGAGCACGTCGTCTCAACCGTCACCTTCCGCCCGCCGCGAACCACCCCGCTCGATCCGGTCACCGGGGCTTGCACGCCGAACTACTGCTACGGCTACGCGGCGCAGCTCGTCGAGGTCGAGGTCAATCTCTTGACTGGCCAGGTTCGAGTGCCGCGCGTCGTCTCCGTGCACGATGTCGGCCGGGCGATCAACCGGCAGCAGGTCGAGGGACAGATCGAGGGCTGCCTGGCGCAGGCTGTCGGCTACGCGCTGCTCGAGGATTTCCAGGTGAAGGATGGGCGCGTCGTGACTCGCTACTTCAATAACTACTTGCTGCCGACGGCGCTCGACATGCCGACGGAGATCGAGCCGGTGATCCTGGAGCTTGCCGATCCGAACGGGCCGTTCGGAGCGCGAGGCGTGGCGGAGATGCCGCTCGTGCCATTCGCCGCGGCGGTCGCGATCGCCATCCACGACGCGATCGGCGTCTGGGTGACGCGGCTGCCGATGACACCGGAGCGAGTGCTGGCTGCCCTGGCCGCAAAATCCGAAGGCATGCAAGAGACCGGCATGGCCGAGTCCGCTCTCGCGCGCTGACGCGACTTCACCAGCAACTTCCGAGGCACGAAACGTGCTGCGCAGGCGCGTAGCGAGGCGCGCCTCGGCGGCTCATCACTGCTCCCCGGCGGCACTGGCGCAACGCCGGCCGTCGCCTTGACCCGCGTAGCATAATTGACCGAAGTGGGCGCCCGACATCTGGAGCCCTGGCCCTTACATCAGGCCTTCCGATGACCAGCGCATCGAAGTGCAGGAGGATGGATCTTGGCCGTCGCGGTTGATAAGCGCCTCGAAACCCTCGCCATCAACACGATCCGGATGCTGGCGATTGATGCCGTGCAGAAGGCGAATTCCGGCCACCCGGGCATGCCGATGGGCGCGGCGCCGATGGCCTACGTGCTCTGGACGGAGTACCTCAAGCACAACCCGCGCGATCCAAACTGGCCGGACCGAGACCGGTTCGTGCTCTCCGCTGGGCATGGCTCGATGCTGCTCTATGCGCTCCTCCATCTGACGGGTTACGACCTGTCGCTGGAGGAGATCAAGAATTTCCGGCAGCTCGGCTCCAAGACGCCGGGACATCCGGAGCGTGGCCACACGCCAGGCGTCGAGGTCACGACCGGCCCGCTCGGGCAAGGGTTCGCCAACGGCGTCGGTCTCGCGATCGCCGAGGCGTATCTTGCCGCCAGGTACAATCGCCCTGGCCACGAGATCATCAATCACTACACCTACGGCATCGTCTCCGACGGTGACATCCAGGAGGGCGTCGGCGCGGAGGCGGCCGCGCTGGCCGGGCACCTGCGGCTCGGCAAGCTGATCTATCTCTACGACGCCAACCAGATCACGCTCGCCGGAACGGCGAACCTGACGATGTCCGAGGATGTCGCGGCCCGGTTCGCCGCGCTCGGCTGGCACACGCTGCAAATCGACGGGATGGATACCGATGCCGTCCGCGCCGCGCTCGATGAGGCGCGCGCGGAGACGGAGCGTCCCTCGTTGATCATCGCTCGCACGCACATCGGCTATGGCTCGCCGTCGAAGCAGGACACCTTCGGAGTGCATGGCTCGCCGCTCGGCGCGGATGAGGTGCGTGCCACGAAGGAGAACCTCGGCTGGCCGGTCGAGCCGGACTTCTACCTGCCGGAAGAGGCGATGAGCTACTTCCGGTCCGCCGTGCAGCGCGGCGAGGAAGCGCAGGCGGCCTGGCGCCAGCGGTTCGAGGCCTACGCCGAGGCGTACCCGGACCTGGCGGCTGAGTTGACACGGGCGTTCGCCGGTGAACTGCCGGACGGTTGGGACGCGGATCTGCCGACGTGGGAGCCGGGGAGCAAGCCGGTCGCGACCCGCAAGGCGAGCGAGGCGGTGATTCAGGCCTTCTTCCCCAAGATTCCGACGTTCATCGGCGGATCGGCCGATCTCAACCCCTCGACGAACACGGCGATGAAGGGTGCCGGCGACTTCCAGGCGCCGAGCTTCCAGCCCGATGGGAGCGTGCAGGGGACGACCGGCGGCGATTGGGGCTACCACGGTCGTAACATCCACTTCGGCATCCGCGAGCATGCCATGGGCAGCGCGGTCAATGGCATGGCGGCCCACGGCGGCGTGATCCCGTTCGGCGCGACCTTCCTCGTCTTCTCCGACTACATGCGGGCTGCCGTGCGTCTCTCCGCTCTCTCGCATCTCAAGTCGATCTGGGTCTTCACGCACGACAGTATTGGCGTCGGGGAAGACGGCCCGACTCACCAGCCGGTCGAGCACGTCATGTCGCTCCGGCTGATCCCGCACCTGACCGTGATTCGCCCGGCCGACGCGAATGAGACTCGCGAGGCCTGGCGGGTGGCGCTGACCGAGTCCGGGCCGACCGCGCTGATCCTGACGCGCCAGGACCTGCCGATCCTCGACCGGTCTGGCGCTCGCGGCGATGTCAGCCAGGGTGGCTACATCCTCGTGGACACGGAGGGGACGCCAGACATCGTCCTGATCGGGACCGGATCGGAGGTCGCGCTCTGTGTCATGGCGCGGGAGGTGCTCGCGGAGCGGGGCATCCGGGCCCGCGTGGTGAGCCTGCCGAGCTGGGAGCTCTTCGAGCGGCAGCCGGCGGACTACCGCGCTAGTGTCCTCGGTCCGGAGGGCACGCCGCGTCTCTCTGTCGAGGCGGGCGTCACCATCGGCTGGGAGCGCTTCACCGGCGCCAACGGGCGGCAGATTGGCGTGGACACCTTCGGGGCGTCTGGGCCGGGGAGCAAGGTGCTCGCGCACTATGGCTTCACGAAGGAGCACGTCGCGGCGGAGGCGCTGCGGCTCCTCGGGCGCGTGGATGAGGCACGCGAGATCGAGCCCGAGACGGATGGCGGACAGACCGCCGGGCGCGAGTCGAAGGGCGGAGAAGGGCATTCGTAATCGCGCCGGCGACCGTTCGCCGCATGTCCGGCGCGTGATCGTGGCGACCGACGGGAGCGTGCGCATCCGTCCGCGAGCGACATCGCTGCCGGTTACCGGCGCAAGAAGGAGGCACTGATGGTTCATCCCCGCGTGGCGGCCCTGCTGGAGCAGGGTCAGAGCATTTGGCAAGACGACATCAGCCGGGACCAGCTGAACAGCGGCGAGCTGCAGCGGACGATCGACGAGATCGGCATTCGCGGCCTGACTTCGAACCCGACGATCTTCCAGAAGGCAATCTCGTCGGGCAGCGCCTATGACGAGCAGATCTTCGCGCTGCTGAAGGCCGGCAAGGACGCGGGCGAGATCTTCGACGCGGTCGCGATCGACGATATCCGGGCGGCCTGCGACCTCTTCCGGCCCTTGTACGACGCGACCGACGGCGAGGACGGCTTCTGCTCGATCGAGGTCACTCCGACGGCGGCGCGCGATCCGGAGATGACGCGCCGGGAGGTGCGGCGTCTCTGGGAGGCGGTCAGTCGCCCGAACCTGATGGTCAAGATTCCGGGGACCGTCGAGTGCGTGCCAGTCATCGAGGAGATGCTGGCCGAGGGCAAGAACATCAACATCACCCTCCTCTTCTCGATCGAGTCGTACACGCGCGTCGCCGAGGCGTACGTCGCTGCCCTGGAGAAGCGGGTGCAGAACGGTCAGCCGATCGACAGGATCGCCTCCGTTGCCTCGTTCTTCGTCAGCCGCGTTGATACGGCGGTCGACAAGCTGCTCGACGCGAAGATCGCGGAGGCCGGGAGCGAGGCCGAGCGGCAGCGGCTCGAGGCGCTGAAGGGGAAGGCAGCGGTGGCCAACGCCAAGCTGGCGTACCAGAAGTTCCTCGAAATCTTCGAGGGGCCGCGCTTCAAGCCGCTGCGGGAGCGCGGCGCGAAGGTTCAGCGCCCGCTCTGGGCCAGCACCGGGACCAAGAACCCGGCCTACAGCGACGTCCTCTACGTCGAGACGCTGATCGGGCCGCACACGGTCAACACCATGCCGCGGACGACGATCGAGGCGTTCCTCGACCACGGTGTCGTCGCGCGGACCGTCGATCAAGATGTGGACGAGGCGCGGCACGTGTTCAGCGAGCTTCCGGCGGTCGGCATCGACTTCAAGGCGGTCACGGACAGGCTGGAGGAAGAGGGAATCGCTGCCTTCGTTACGTCGTTCGAGCAGCTGCTTGCTGGGGTCGAGGCGAAGCGCGAGGCGCTGGCGGGGGTTTAGCGCCCTCACCCCCCGGCCCCCTTTCCCAGGTTTGGGAGAGGGGGTATGTAGTGCGAGGATTCGGCCGGCGATGGGAAGGAGGACGACGACGGGGCGGATTCGTGGGACGACGCCGCGGGTTGACGCGGCGTCGAAGCTGCTGCGGCAGCGGATGACGCCGGCTGAGCAAGTGCTGTGGAGCGCGCTGCGGGCGCACCAGCTGGCGGGCCTGAAGTTTCGGCGTCAGCACCCGGTCGGTCCGTTCATCGCCGATTTCGCCTGCCCGGCCAAGAAGCTCATCGTTAAGGTTGATGGCGGCATTCACCGGGACCGGGCCGAGTATGACGCGGCGCGCACCGCACACCTTTCCTACGGCTGGCAGGTCTTTCGCTTCGCCAATGAGGATGTCTTGACCAACCTTCCCTTGGTGCTTCTGAGGATTCGCGCCGTTGCCGATTCGCTCCCAATCGCTCCCGGTCGCGTACAGTCGCGAGCCGCCGGAGCCGCTCAGGTCTACCCGGCTGATAGCGTCGCCCTACCCGACACCCCTCCCCCAAGGCTGGGGGAAGGGCCAGCGGTGAGGGCCCACTCTCAGAAAGAAACGGACCGATGACGACCACCACCCAACCCTCATCCGCTGCCAGCGACGCGCCCGCGCCACCTCGCCATGTCGGCGTCGTCGGCTTGGCGGTCATGGGCGAGAACCTCGCGCTCAACATCGAGCGCAATGGCTTCCCGATCGCCGTCTATAACCGGACGGCGGAGCGGACGCAGGAGTATCTCGCCACCCGCGCTGCCGGCCGCGATATCGTCGGCACGTTCAGCGTTCGCGAGTTCGTCGCGGCCCTGGCTCGCCCGCGCCAGATCATCCTGATGGTCAAGGCGGGCCCGCCGGTTGATGCCGTCCTTTCCGAGCTGGCTCCTTACCTCGACCCGGACGATATCGTCGTTGATGGCGGCAACTCCTTCTTCCAGGACACAGAGCGGCGGGCGAAGGAGACTGCCGGCCGCTTCCACTTCGTCGGGATGGGCATCTCCGGCGGGGAGGAAGGCGCGCTCTGGGGACCGAGCCTGATGCCGGGCGGCCCAGCCGAGGCGTACGCGCGGCTGGAGCCGATGCTCACCGCGATCGCCGCCAAGACCGAGGCCGGACCCTGCGTGACGCATGTTGGGCCGGGCGGCGCGGGCCATTACGTCAAGATGGTCCACAACGGCATCGAGTACGGCGACATGCAGCTCATCGCCGAGACGTACGATGTCATGAAGCGGGCGCTCGGCATGACCGCGCCGGAGATGGCCGAGGTCTTCGGGCGCTGGAACCGTGGCCGGCTCGCGAGCTACCTGATCGAGATCACGGCTGACATCCTCGCTTACACCGATCCCGAAACGGGCCAGCCACTTGTCGACATGATCCTGGACACGGCGGAGCAGAAGGGCACCGGCCGCTGGACCAGCCAGAACGCGCTGGAGCTCGGCACGCCGATCCCCACGATCGACGCGGCGGTCTTCGCTCGCTCGATCTCCTCCATGAAGGAGAAGCGGGTCGCGGCCAGCGCCGTCTTGAATGGCCCGCAGGGGAGCCCTGCCCACGCCTGGGATGCGACGGCGCGCGAGCACTTCATCGCCGCGCTGGAGAACGCGCTGTACTTCGCGAAGATCTCGTCCTATGCCCAGGGCATGGCGCTCCTCCGCGCCGCCTCGGACGCCTATGGGTACAACCTGAACCTGGCCGAGATCGCGCGGATCTGGAAGGGCGGCTGCATCATCCGAGCGAGCCTGCTCGATCCCATCCGCGCCGCCTTCTCGGAAAATCCCAATCTGGAGAATCTGCTACTGGCGCCGCACATCTCTAGCATCGTGAACGATGCCCACGCGGCGTGCCGGGAGATCATCAGCACCGCGGTGCGCATCGGTATCCCGGTGCCGGCGCTGAGCGCGTCGCTGAGCTACTTCGACAGCTACCGGACCGATCGGCTGCCGGCCAATCTCATCCAGGCGCAGCGCGACTACTTTGGCGCGCATACCTATCGCCGTGTTGATCGTCCCGGCGTCTTCCATACGACCTGGAAGCCCTCGACGGAGGATCAGCCGGCCAGGACCGGACCGGATGCGGCCGCGGGCGAGGATGAGCCAGCCCGGCGCGCTAAGAACAGCATGGAGTCATAAGTGAACACCGACCGTGGCGCGGTGGATAGCCGACGCACTTCACAACGAGGACAAGCATGAGCGACGTTCGCACCCTTCCCCGCCCCACGACGATCCATGCGCCGTCGCCCTCCGAGACGCTCACGGTCGAGATGGATCACGTGGGGCATCAGTTCGTCCAAGACGGTGGGGATCTGACAACCGTTGTCAATCCGCTGCGCGCGGGGTTGCAGCTCGACCGCGTGCCCGCGCCGTGCGTGATGGTCATCTTCGGCGTTTCTGGCGACCTGACGGAGCGCAAGCTGATGCCGGCGCTCTATGACCTCGCGGTCGGGCTGCCGCTGCCGGAGGGCTTCTCGATCGTTGGCGTGTCTCGCCGCGATTGGAACGACGAGCAGTTCCGGGCCGAGATGCGCAAGGCGGTCGCCGCTCATGCGCGCACGCCGGTGACCGAAGAGAGCTGGGAGTCCTTCGCGAGCGGGTTGTTCTACGTCCGCGGCAGCTTCGATGACGCCGCGACTTACACCAAGCTCAAGGAGCGACTGGAGACGGTCGACCGGGAGCGGCGAGCGAACGGCAACCGGCTCTTCTACCTGGCGACGCCGCCGAGCTTCTACATCCCGATCATCGAGAACCTGGGGCAATGCGGTATCGCGAGCCGGCAGGACATCTATGTCGATCCACATGAGAGCTGGAACCGAATCGTCATCGAGAAGCCGTTCGGTCACGACGTGGCCAGCGCGCACGCATTGAACGCCGCTATCGCGACGGTCTTCTCCGAGCGGCAGATCTACCGGATTGACCACTACCTCGGGAAAGAGACGGTCCAGAACGTCCTCGCCTTCCGGTTCGCCAACATCCTCTTCGAGCCGGTCTGGACGCGGCACTACGTCGATCACGTGCAGATCACCGTCGCGGAATCGATCGGTGTCGAAAACCGCGCGGCCTACTATGAGGAAGCTGGGGCGCTGCGCGACATGGTGCAGAGCCACATGCTCCAACTGCTGGCCGTCGTGGCGATGGAACCGCCGGCGTTCTTCAACGGTAACGCGGTCCGCGATGAGAAGGTGAAAGTCTTCCGCTCGGTCGTCCCTCCGACCGGCGACGACGTTGCGAAGTACGTGGTGCGCGGTCAGTACGCCGCGGGATTCATTGACGGCCAGCCGGTGCCCGGTTACCGGCAGGAGAAAGGCGTCAGCCCGACTTCGACCACCGAGACCTTCGTCGCGCTCAAGCTTGGCATCGACAACTGGCGCTGGGCCGATGTGCCCTTCTACCTGCGGACCGGCAAGCGTTTGCCCCGCCGTGTGACGGAGATCGCGATCGAGTTCCAGCGCGTGCCGCACCTGATGTTCTCATCGATCGGCAAGCTCGATCTCCAACCCAACGTCTTGACGATGCGCATTCAGCCGGACGAGGGGATCTCGCTCCGCTTCGCCGCGAAGGTGCCTGGCGCGTCGACCCGGCTGCGCACCGTGCGGATGGACTTCGCCTATGGCGCGGCGTTCGGTGGCGCCGGCGCGGACGCCTACGAGCGGCTGCTCCTCGATGCGATGCTCGGTGACCCGACGCTCTTCGCGCGGCGGGACGAAGTCGAGGCGGCCTGGGCGATCGTCCAGCCGATCCTCGATGCCTGGGCCGATCAGCCGGTACAGCATCTGCCCCTCTACGAGGCCGGCACCTGGGGGCCGGACAAGGCCGACGATCTCATCGAGCGTGATGGCCGGACATGGCGCCGTCCGTGAGCAACAGCCGCCGGCGCCGCCGGGAGCCGCGGACGACTGAGGAGAGGCTTCCGCGATGACGACGACCAGCCTAAAGACGGTATCGCCGGCTCGACCGCCGCTGACCGCGTCGTGGACGGCGCCGGTCCTCGATGCCGCGAGGGTGCATCGCGAGCTCGATCGGCTCTGGAAGGAATGGAATGAGGACCGGCGAGGCGAGGAGGATGCGGCGCTGCATGCCTACGAAGGGGCTCTCATGCGCGCCAGCACCCTCAATCTCATCGTCGTGGTCGAGACGCTCGCCGAGGCGGAGGAGATCGAGCTGGTCGTCGGCGAGCTGATCGAGTTCAGTCCGTCCCGCACGGTCATCCTCGTGCGCAACGGCAGGAAGGCTGCCGGCCTGCATATTCGCGTCAGCGTCCACGAGCATCTCCAGGGTCGAGGCCGGCCGGCGATTCAGCGTGAGAGCGTCACGGTTGCCGCCAAGGAGGGAAGCGACCATATCCTGGCGAGCGTGACAACGCCGCTGCTGGTGCCGGAGCTGCCGGGATTTCTCTACCTGCCGCGCTTCCTGCGAGCGGAAGGTCCGCTCCTCCAAGATTTGCTGCGGATCGCCGATCGCTTGATCGTGGACTCGGCAACTGCCACCGATCCGAGCAGAACGCTGCGCTCCTTGGCGAACTTGACGCAAGACGAGACTGGCCCACGTTTGTCCGATGTCGTCTGGACCCGGCTCACGGCGTGGCGACAGCTGATCGCTCAATTCTTCGATCAAGGCGTGACACAGCCCTGTCTCGAAGCGCTCGATGACGTCGAGATCGTCTGCGGGAAGTGGGACGGCGATGGCCGCTGTGGCTTGACCGCCGGGCTCCTCATGGCGGGTTGGCTGGCGACGCGCCTCGGCTGGCGGGCGCCGGGCGAATTGGTCCATGCGCGTGAAGGGTGGCGCCTGACGCTGCGCGCTGGCCCGCGTGGCCGAAGCCGCGAGGTGCTGCTCAGGCTGCGGATGACCGATCACCCGCCGGCGTGCGGCGGATTGAGCTCGGTGACACTGGTCGCGGGACCGGAGTGCCCTGGTACATTTCGGGTCGAGCGCACGGATGACCAGGCGATCACGACGACGAGCGAGACGCCGACGATGCCCCGTGTCAGTCGCCTCGTCTACGGCCGGCAGATGGACGAGCCGGCGTTGCTGAGCCAGGAGCTGCGCAACTTCACCGGCGACCCGATTTATGAGGAGGCGCTTGTCTTCGCTGCCGATCTCTGGCCGGAAGGAGTCATGATCTAGATGGAGCGGACCGTCGATTACGGGGAGCGCGGACAAGTCATTGTCGTCCGCGATCCCGCCGCGCTCGCCCAGCGCGCCGCCGATCTCCTGGTGTCGGTGGCAAACCAGGCGCAGGCAGAGCGAGGACAAGCCTTCGTCGCCCTCTCCGGTGGCTCGACACCCCGGCAGATGGGCGAGCTCCTGGCGCGGGAGCCGTACCGTCAGCAGCCGATGTGGCGCCAGCTGCATGTCTTCTGGGGCGATGAGCGGTGGGTGCCGCTCGCGAGCGACGAGAGCAATGCCGGCGTGATGAAGCGTGTGCTGCTCGACCATGTGCCGATTCCGGCCGAGCAGGTCCATCCCTTTGAGACGGAAGGGCTCTCGCCGGAGGAGTCGGCTGCTCGCTACGAGGCGCTCGTCCGCGATCTCGTCCCCGCCGATGACGGCCTGCCACGATTCGACCTGATCTTCCTCGGCATGGGTGACGACGGGCACACCGCGTCCCTCTTCCCCGGCACGCGGGCGATTTGGGAGCGGGAGCGGTTGGTGGTCGCGCACTATGTCCCGAAGTTGAACGCGACGCGGCTGACGATGACGCCGCCTCTGCTCGGCGCTGGCCGTCAGGTCGTCTTCTTGGTGACCGGCGCTGGCAAGGCCGAGCGTTTGCGGGAAGTGCTCGAAGGGCCGGAGCGCCCCGACGAGCTGCCGGCGCAGATCGTCAGGCCAAAGGGTGGGAAACTGCTCTGGCTCGTGGATCGCGCGGCGGCGGAGCGGCTTGCCGCTGTCGCTGAGCAGGCCGAATCGCACCATGGATGACGCCGAGCGCCTGGCCCGGTTGGCAGAACGGGCTGCCGCGGAGATCGAGGACGGGATGGTGCTCGGCCTCGGCTCCGGCACGACCACCGAAGCCGTTATCCGCGCGCTCGGGCGGCGCGTCGCGGCCGGGCTGCGCGTGACCGGGGTGCCGACATCGGGGCGTACCGAGCGGCTGGCGCGCGAGCTCGGCATTCCCCTTCGCACGCTCGATGAGGTCGAGCGCATCGATCTCGGGATCGACGGCGCGGACGAGATCGACCCGGCGCTCAACGTGACGAAGGGCCGCGGCGGGGCGCTCCTCTATGAAAAGCTCGTCGCGCTCGCCTGCGACCGTTACCTCATCGTGGCGGCGAGCGAGAAGCTCGTAGAGCAATTGGGGACGCGGATGCCGCTCCCGGTCGAGGTCATCCCGCTCGGCTGGAAACACACGGCGGCGCGGTTGGCGGCGATTGGCTGTCCGGGCACGCTCCGCTGCAAGCCGGACGGCGCCGTCTTCACCAGCGATGGCGGACATGTGATCCTCGACTGCCAGCCTGGCCCGCTCTCCGATCCCGCCGCGATTGCCACCGCGATCAAGGCGACGACGGGCGTCGTCGAGCATGGGCTGTTCGTCGGCTTGGTGGACCAAGCCCTCGTCGCCGATCGCGACGGTACGATCCGCCTGCTGGAGCGGACTTCCGCGCGCTCTCCGCGTTGAGGAAGCGTTCGAGCTCGCAAATCTCGGGATGTCGTGCCAGGTCTCTCGACTACGCCGCGGACTTCCGCTACTGTATGAGTATCGAGCCTTTCCAGGGCTCTTGGCTGCGTACCCAATGTCAGGAGACTTTCGCGGAGGACACTGATGATCGCCCGCCTCCTCGTCGCGTTCGGAGCTGTCGCGGCTGCCGTCGGCTTCACCGTCTTCGGCATGGCGACGTCGTACGTCGAGTTCCACGATGATTACGCCCGGATTTCCTACCTCTTGATGGGCGGTGGCGCGATCGCGGCCATCATCGGGATTTTCTGGTATCGGGCGAACGAGCGCCGCTTGGTGGAGCTCGCGGAGGCACGCGCGGCTGCCCAGCAGCGACAAGGCCAGCGATAGGCCAGTCATCAGCGAGACTATCCACCCGGCCCCGCTTCAATTCGCGCGGGGCCGGAACGCGTCCGGCGCAAGGTGAGCTACCCGCGCATGCAGCAGCGGTGCCCGGCGCACTTGCGCTTTGCAAGCAAAGCCGTTATAGTGCGGCCTATGAGCGACTTTGTGCGCGTCTTCACGATCGGCGGCAAGACCGGAGCCATGATGACCATTACCGGCATCATGATTACCAAGCGCGTGCCTGCCGATCGGAGGGTGAGCGGGTAACGCGGGGACGCGCGGCGCACATCCAGACGAATCGGCAGGCGGGAGCGGAAACGCTCCCGCCGTTGTTTTTCCAGAGCATGACTGGAAGGGGTGGGCGAATGAAGCACGCGATTACATCGCAAGGCGGGATTTCTATTGACGCAATCGCCATTTCGCGGGGGCAGGGCCGGAACCTTAGTCGTGCGCGCAGGGTAAGGAGTCAGCGATGATCGTCCTGAAGTTTGGCGGAACATCGGTTGGCAACGCTGAACGAGTTCGCAACGCCGCGACGATCATCGAGGCGCAGCCCCAGCCGCGGGCCGCGGTTGTCTCGGCGGCGAGCGGCGTCACGAACCTGCTGCTAGAAGCGGCAGCGCGCGCGGCGGCCGGCGATCAGAGTCGCGTCGCGGAGATCGTCGGCACGATTCGTGGCAAGCACGAGGAAATCGCGGCAGCAATCCCCGATGAGCAAGAGCGCGCGGGCGCCGTCGCCGAGATCGACCGCCTGCACGCGGCGCTCGACGAAGCCCTGAGCGACGTCAGCAGCGCTGGCTCCCTCAGCGGTCGAGACTCTGATCGCATCGTCGCCACCGGCGAGAAGGTCATGAGCGTCCTGATGGCCGCGATGCTGCGAGCCCGTGGCACGCCGGCGGCGCACGTCTTCGCCGATCGCGTCATCGCCACCGATGACCGCTTCCAGTCGGCCCGCCCCAATCGCGAGCGCACCCGCGAGAGCGCGGCGCACGTCGTTCGCCCACTCCTCGACGACGGCATCACTGTCGTCATGACCGGTTTCATCGGCTACGCGCCGGATGGCTCGACGACGACTCTCGGGCGGGGTGGCTCCGATTATTCCGCGACGCTCCTCGGCGCCGCGCTCGATGCCAGCGAAGTGCAAATCTGGACGGATGTGCCGGGCGTCCTCTCGGCCGATCCCCGGCAGGTGTCCGATGCCCGCGTCGTCCCGCATCTGGGCTTCGAAGAGGCGCAAGAGCTGGCGCACTTCGGGGCGAAGGTGCTCCATCCGCGCACGATCCGGCCGGCGGTTGCGCAAGATATCCCGGTCCGCATCCTCTCGACCTTCGCGCCGCAAGAGGCGGGCACTCTCGTCACCCGGCATGCCACTGGCGAGTACGTCAAGGCGGTCACGGCGCTCAGGGGACTCATTCTCCTCACCGTGGATGTCCCGGAGCTCGAAGATCTCTCCGGCGCGGCGTCGGAAGTGTTCGGGGTATTGCACGAAGAGCGAATCGAGGTGGTGTTGGCGGCGCAGGCTTCCTCGCGCCGCCGCATGACCTATCTGGTCGACGCGCTGGGGGCGGGCGGCTGCCCGCGGCTGCGAGCGCGCATCGAGGAAGCGCTTGGCGACTTCGAGGCGACCGTCGGTTGCAACGAAGATGTCGCGGTCGTCGCTGCCGTCGGGCAGGGCGCCGCGGAGCAGCCGGCCGCGCTAGCGCGGTTCCTCGGCATGCTCGACCGCGCGAACATTCCCGTGCTCGCGGCCAGCCAGCAGATGAGCAACGTCGCCCTCGTCGCGGCGATTCCGGAGCGCTTCACCGAGCGCGCGGTGCGGGTGATCCACGACGCCTTGATCGGCCCGCAGCCTGCCAGCGCGCGCGGCCGTCGCCCACGCCGCAGCGAACTCCTGGCTGAACCTCTCCGTGTCGGCTAAACGAGGTATCCCGTTCCGAGAAAGGATGGACTGACGTGGATAATCGGATCCCGGTGGCGGTGCTCGGCGCGACGGGGAGCGTCGGGCAGCGGTTCGTGCAGCTTCTCGCGTGTCACCCCTGGTTTCGCGTTGCGGAAGTTGTCGCGTCGGAGCGTTCGGCGGGCAAGCGGTATCGCGAGGCGACCGACTGGCGGCTGGACGCCTTCATGCCAGAGGAGGCCGCCGACCTGGTTGTCCAGGACTATGATGCGAACCTGGAAAGCCCCGTCGCCTTCTCCGCGCTGCCGAGCGAGGTCGCGAGTGAGATCGAGCAGCGGCTGGCCAAGGATGGGCATGCCGTCCTCTCGAACACGTCGACCCACCGCATGGAGCCGGATGTCCCGCTCCTGATCCCCGAGGTCAACGCCGATCACGTGCAGGCGATCGAGGCGCAGCGGCGCAATCGCGGCTGGTCCGGATTCATCGCGACCAACCCGAACTGCTCGACGATCCACATGACGCTGACGCTCAAGCCGCTGCACGATGCTTTTGGGATCGACGCGGTGCTGGTCTCGACGATGCAGGCGGTTTCCGGGGCCGGCTACCCGGGCGTCCCGTCGCTCGACATGATCGACAACGTCATCCCATTCATCAGCAACGAGGAAGAGAAGATGGCCGCCGAGACGCGCAAGCTCCTCGGCAGCTACGCCGGTGGCAGATTTGTCGAGGCCGACGTCACCGTCAGCGCGTCGTGCCATCGCGTGCCGGTGCGAGACGGGCACACCGAGGCGGTCTCGGTGCGGCTGAAGCAGCGCGCGACTCCGGAGGACGTGATCGAGGCGTTCCGCGAGTTCCGTGGCAAGCCGCAGGAGCTGGGATTGCCGAGCGCGCCGAAGCAGCCAGTCGTCGTCCGCTGCGAGCCGAACCGGCCGCAGCCGGTGCTCGACCGCGACACCGAGCGGGGGATGGCGTCGGTGGTGGGTCGCGTCCGTCCCTGCCCGATCATGGGAATCAAGTACGTCCTGCTCGGGCACAACACGATCCGCGGCGCGGCCGGCGCGAGCATCCTGAACGCGGAGCTGTTCAAGGTCGAGGGGCTGTTGCCGGTGTAATTCCTCCGCCTTCCCGTGGCGGAGATGGCGCCTGCGCCAGCTTTCCCGCGCTCGGCACCCCCAAAAAGTGCCGCACTACGGCGACTCCTCCGAGGGCCGGGTTCACGAGCGGCAGCACTAGGTAGCGTGCAGTGAGCTCGGCCCTCGGCGCGCTCCGGCGCTAGCGATCGCTCGGTCTGAAGGGAGCGGGAGGAGATGGAGGAACTAGGCGCTGAAGATCGCTCGCTCGTCAGCGATGTGCGGGAGCGGTGGGAGGCCAAAGCCGCGTTCTGGGACGAGCGCATGGGCGACGGCAACGCCTTCCAGCGCATCTTGATCGGGCCGGCGTGCGAGCGGTTGCTCGCGGTTCAGCCGGGCGAGCAGATCCTGGATGTCGCCTGCGGCAACGGCGTCTTCGCCCGGCGGTTGTCCGCCCTCGGCGCGCGGGTCGTCGCCGTCGATTTCAGCGAGCGGTTCTTGGAATTGGCCAAGACGCGCGGCGCGCCGCCGCCCGGCGAGATCGACTACCGCCTAGTGGACGCGACCGACGAGGAGCAGCTGCTGGCGCTGGGCGAGGGGCGATTCGACGCGGCGGTTTGCAACATGGCGTTGATGGACATGCCGGTCATCGCTCCCCTCTTCCGGGCGGTGCGGCGGCTGCTGGTCCCCGGAGGGCGCTTCGTCTTCTCTATCCAGCACCCGGCCTTCAACAGCAACGCCGTCCAGCTCGGCGCCGAGACGAGTGGCAGGGATCTTTCTGGCGGGCGTTATGTCAAGATTTTCGGCTATCTGAGCGTGCCGCCGGGGCTGGGCGCGGGAATGCCTGGCGAGCCGACGCCGCACTGGTATTTCCACCGGCCGCTGAGCGAGGTCTTCGGCGATTGCTTCGCCGCCGGCTTCGTCCTCGATGGGCTCGAGGAGCCCGCGTTCGGACCGGAGCATGCCACGGCAGAGCCGCTCTCCTGGCTCAACTACACCGATATCCCGCCCGTTCTCGTAGCTAGGATGCGACCCGCCGGTTGAGCCGAGCGGCAGTTGCGCCTATTCGATCGTCGCCAGCACCGAGCCGATGCGGACGGACTCGCCGGGAGCGACCCGTACCGAGGCGACGATCCCCTCGCGGTGCGCAGCGATCTCGTTCTCCATCTTCATCGCCTCGATGACACAGATCAGGTCGCCCCGCCGGACGGCAGTCCCCGGCTCGACCGCTACACGGACGACAGTGCCCTGAATGGGACTGATTAGCTCCACGCCATCGGCGGATGGCTGCCCGGCTCCGGCCTTCGGCGGGCGTCGCGCTACTGGGGGACGCGCGGCGGGAGCTGCGCGCCCCGGATTGTTCGCTGGGAGATCGCCGTGGACACGCACCGTCAGCCGCCGGCTGTTGACCTCGACGACGAGCTCATGAGGCGCCGGCGCGCTCGCGTTCGCCTCGGCGTCGTTAGGTTGCGACGGCGGTGGGAGCACCTCCGGATGCTCCGCCAAGAAGGTCGTCGTCGCATCGCCAGTGCAGAACGCGGGGTGGTCCATCACCCGCTGATGGAACGGGATCGTCGTCGGTACGCCCTCGATCTCGAACTCCGCGAGCGCACGCCGCATCCGAGCGATCGCCTCTTCCCGATCGCGCCCCCAGGCGATGAGCTTGGCGATCAAGGAGTCGTACGCCGGGTGGATCGCTGCCCCGTCCTCCATCGCCGTGTCGACGCGAATGCCCGGACCGGACGGCGGGCGGAAGCGCCGCACGGTACCCGGCGCAGGCGCGAAGTCGCGTCCGGCATCCTCGGCGTTGATGCGGCACTCGATCGCGTGGCCCCACGCCGGCACGTCGGCGCTGAAGGACAGAGGCTGCCCGGCCGCGATGCGCAGCTGCTCCTTGACCAGATCGATCCCCGTCACCGCCTCGGTCACCGGGTGCTCGACCTGGATGCGCGTGTTCATCTCCAGGAAGTAGAACTGCCCGTCTTCCGCCAGCAGGAACTCGACCGTTCCCGCGCCGACGTAGCCGACGGCACGCGCCAGCGCGATGGCCGCCTCCGATAGCGCCTGCCTGAGCGCCGGACCGACCGCGGGCGACGGCGTCTCCTCGATTAGCTTTTGGTGGCGACGTTGGATCGAGCAGTCCCGCTCGCCGAGCGCGACGACGTGCCCATAGGCGTCGGCGATGATCTGGACCTCGACGTGACGCGGCCGGTCGAGATACCGCTCGAGATAGACCGTTGGGTTGGCGAAGTAGCGTTGAGCTTCCCCGGCGCTGCCGGCGAAGGCATCGGCGAGTTCTTCCGGCGAGCGCGCGACGCGGAAGCCGCGACCGCCGCCCCCGCCAGCGGCCTTGACGGCGACGGGATAGCCGTGGGCATCGGCCCAGGCGCGTGCGGCTTCGACCGATTCGGCCGGCCCGTCGCTCCCCGCCACGATCGGCACGCCCGCTTCGGCGGCGAGTCGCCTCGCCCCGATCTTGTCGCCCATCGCGCGGATCGCGGCGGCGGGCGGTCCGACGAAGATCAGACCGGCTGCCGCGCACGCCTCGGCGAAGTCGGCGTTTTCCGCGAGGAAGCCGTATCCAGGGTGGATTGCCTGCGCGCCCGCCTCCCGCGCCGCCGCGACGATCGCCTCGATATCGAGATACGGGAGGCGTCCCGGCGCTGGCGCGATCCGATACGCGTCGTCAGCCGCGCGGACATGGACGGCGCGCTCCTCGCCCTCGCCGTAGATGGCGACTGGGGAAAGGCCAAGCTCGCGGCAGGCACGCGCGATCCGCACCGCGATCTCACCACGGTTGGCGATGAGTACGCGCGAGATCGCCGGTCCACCCATGCGGATCCTCCCCTATTCGCTCGCGGGCGTGGCCGCCGGCTCCGCGGCGTTCTCACGGAGCTGCGCGGCGAAGTAGGCGTCAAGCATCAACGGATCCTTCAAATCCCACGGGAAGGGTGGGAAGCGAATGCTGAGCTGATCTTCGACGCCCCGGCATGCATTTTCCAGGTAAGCGAGATCTTTGTCGCGGAGGCAGGTCGCGAGGAAATCCTCGTAGGCGGCGATGCGGCGGCCCATGATCCAGCCGACATAGTTGGCGAGCGCCTCCCGGCGCGGATCCATCAGGAACGCTTGAATCAAGCGAGTGTACCGGCCGCGACGGACGCCGATGCGAAAGCCGTCGCGGATGTGCCCGGTCATCGCGCGCGGGATCGGATCGTACATCTCGTTCAGCCAGCGCCGCAGCGTCTGCGGCATGGTCGCCTCCAGCGCCGCGATCTCGGAGAGGATCTCCGCGCGCTCAGCCGCGGTTTCCTGGCGCTCTTCCTGGGTGAGGAGCGCCTCGGGCGGAAGACGCGGGTCACGCGGATCCGTCGGGACGAACCAGGTGCCGTCCGCGGCTTGCCGGCAGTTGCCGAGCGCCTCGATCGTCTCGGCGCTCACCCCGACGCCGGAATCGACCATCCAATACCGGGCGAAGTTGGTGCAGCCTTCATTCGTGGAGGCGACCGGCGTTGGGACGGTGTGAACGATACCCTGGCCGGCCGATTCACCGTCCGCGGCGATGAGCCGCAAACCGGCGATTAGCCCCAGGCAGCCGATCAGGAGGGCGAGCACCAGCAGGCCATCACGCTTGCCAACGGGAGGCGATGCGCCGTGGGCATCACGTGTCCTGCGCGTTGTCTGGGTGCGCTTCCTGGCCGGAGCCATGCTCGTGCGCGATCAACCGTGTTGCGCCGCTTGGCCCCTCATCGGCGCGCCGCTCGACGCAAACGATGCGGGGCTGCTGGCGGTGGTGACCGATGCTCGCTCACCTTCGGCGTCGGCGGGCCGGCGCGCGATCGCGAGGATGGAGACGCCGAACGGAAAATTCAGGCGGCGCATCAGGCGCGTCTCGCCCTTGAGCATCCAGTAGAGCGCGTTGTTGATCGGGCGAGGGTAGTCGGTGAGATCGGATTCGAGCCCGTTCGATTCGGCGTGGCGAATCTTCTTGACCGTCCGGAGCAGGTTCTTCGTCTTTCGGGTGACGAAGACCGGCAGGGTCAACGCCGTGTTGCAGTAGGTAATGCGCTCGATCGCAAAGCCCGCCTCTTCGATCAGGCGACGCAGCACCGGGGCGCGATACCGGCGCTTGTGCTGGTTGATGATGTCGTGCTCCGACCAGAGCGCCTGGAACGCCGGAACCGTGACGATCAAGTGGCCGCCCGGCTTCGTCACCTCATGGAGCCGCATCAGAATGCCGAAGTCGTCTTCGACGTGCTCGATGACATCGAGGGCGAGCACGCAGTCGAACGTGCCCGGCGGAAACGGCATCGCGGTGATCGAGCCGTGGACGAGATGCTTGACGCCGCGGGCTTTCGCGTAGCGGATCGCTAGCGGAGAGGAGTCGATCCCGACCGCGTCGCCAAGCCGCTCGAGGCACTTGAGCATTTGTCCGGTGCCGCACCCAGCGTCGAGCATTCGGAACGATGGACCCGGGCGGAGGGATGCAACGACGTCAGTGATGAGATCGAATCGCCAGCGGAACCACCAATGCTCTGTCTCGTGCCGAAAGTATTCCTGGTAAAAGGATGGATCCATTCGCCGTCTCGCGCTGCGTCTGGGGAGTCGCGAACCCCTGGGACGCCTAGGCCGCGGGAACGGCCCCCTTCGCTCCCGGGGAAGGATACTCCGATTTTTCCGAGAGACAAGGTTGGACCGCGCGGGGTATGGCCCCAAACCCGGCGGTCTTGCCGCTGGAGGTCGCGCCTGCATCATATGAGCGATGGTTGATGGAGACGACAGCGCGGTCAGCCGTGAGTGTCAGCGAGGGGGCGGAGCGGGTGAGGAGCCTTCGACGTAGGCCTCGACGGCCCGGCGCGCTTCGTCCACGGTTTCGACGCGCACGCCGGCGGGGAGCGGTCCATCGTCCGCGTAGTCGTCGAGCCACTTCAGGCCCGAGGAGGTGACGACGCAGACGAGCGTCTGCTCCCGAAGCTCTGGCCGCTCGCGCAGGATCTGCAGGGCGCCGGCGACCGACGCGGCGGACGACGGCTCGACGAGAAGTCCAGCGCGCATCAAGAGGCGGCCCGTCTCCAGGATCGCCTCATCCGTCACGCGGATGCCGAACCCGCCAGTCTCGCGTATGGCAGGCAGCGCGAGGGCCCCGGTGATCGGATCGCCGATCGAGAGGGCGATCGAATAGGCGTCCGCCAGGAACGGCACGTGATCCAGCCCCTGCTCCAGCGCCGAGACGAGGGGCGCCGCGCCCGCTGGCTGGCAAGCGACGAGCCGCGCTTCGGTTTGCGGCAGGCCCAGCCGACGCAGTGCCTGGATCGCCCGCCACATGCCGACGACGCCATCTCCGCCGGCGACCGGGAGAAAGACGAGATCGGGCATCCGGCTGCCGAGCTGCTGATAGATCTCGATGCCGATCGTCTTGTACCCCTCGATGCCGAAGTGATTCCCCAGCGGCATCGGCCAGGAGCCGGTCGAGGGATACCAGCCTTCCCCTTCGATCAGCTCCTGCTCCAGGGCATCGCTCAGATGCGGCGGTGCGAGGAGCGGCAGTCCACCCATGAGGCGGATCGCCCGCTGGAGCAGCGTTGGCATCCGCTGGTTGGCGATGACGACCGCCTTCATCCCGTGCGCATTGGCGTAGGCGGTCATCGAGAGTCCGTGATTCCCCGTTGAGGCGCTGACGACGCGGTCGTAACCCAGCGCCTTGCCGACCGCGACTGCCACGGCGTGGAACCGGTCCTTGTGTGCCGCGGTCGGGTTCTGTGTCTCCATTTTGAGGTAGAGGTGTTCGCAGCCGGTGATCTCGCTCAGAAGCGGCATGTGGAGGAGCGGTGTGTCGCCTTCGCCGAGGGTTCGCCGGTGTTCCTCGGCCAGCGCCGGGAGGAAGGCAGCGTACTTCCAGATCCCTTCTCCGGTTCGCTCGAGCGGTGGCAGCGCGCCGGGGTTGTCGTAGGCGACGACGAGCGCCTGAGTGACGCCTCGCTCGCGGCAGGCCGGGCAGCCGCGCGGATAGTTGCCCGGCGCGAAGATCGAGCCACAGGCCGGGCAGGTTAGCGACCACCCTGGAAGCACCGGTCCGGACACGTCCAATCCCTTCCCTCGGTTCGTAGATGGGCGTAGGGATGATGGGCGCCAGCGCGTTAGGAAGCGCTGGCCCGCTCCAAACACGCAACGTGGCGGAGGATAGGTGCGCCCGGTGGCGACGTCAATCGAGAATGATTGTTGATGCTGAAACCGCGCGTGGTCTTGCGAGTATTCTCATTAGGTGGGTGCGTTGACGCCTCGCTGAGGGCTCTCTATGATCCGACGAACCGGGCGAACAAGCTACGAGCCCTCTGCCCGAGTTTCTTCCCGAGCGACGCTATGCTCGGGCGTTTGCTCAGACGGGGCATGCGGCGCGGCATCGCTCGCGACGTGATGCCGCGTTACCTGGGGGGAGGATGTCCAGCTCGTGGTCGCGTTTGCGCGGCTGGTCTCAATCACCGGAGCTGAGCACTGAGATGTCCGCTTCGATCCCTGGCGATGGCGATGTGCGGCGGTATGCCTTCGCGATGGAGGCGGCCAGCATCGGCGCTTGGGATTGGGACCTCCTCACGGGCCAGGTCTGGTGGTCGGACAATCTCGGGGAGATCCTCGGGGTGGAGCGAGACCCTTCCAAAGAGACCCTCGATGGATTTCTCCATGTCGTTCATCCCGAGGATCGAGACCGAGTCCGCGCCGCCATTTCCCAAACCGTGGAGACGGGCGAGGATTACCTCGCCGAATTCCGGATCATCGGCTCGGATGGCCGCACGCGGTGGATCCAGGGCAAGGGGCGGGTGATCCGCGATGAGGCGGGTCAGGCGATCCGTCTCCTGGGCATCTCCACTGATGTCACCGCCCGTCGCGAGGCGGAGGATGCCCGATCATTGCTCGCGGCGATTGTCGAGTCCTCGACTGATGCGATCGTTGTCCGCTCGCTGGACGGGATCATCATGAGCTGGAATCCGGCCGCGGAGCGATTGTACGGCTACAAGGCCGAGGAGATGATCGGGCGGCCGATTGATTCGCTGATCCCGCCGGACCGGCACCACGAATTCGAGGAGAACTTGGAGCAGGTCCGCCGCGGCGAGCGGGCGCCGGCGTACGAAACCGTCCGCCTGCGCAGCGATGGCACCCTGATCCCCGTCTCGGTCAGTGTCTCTCCAATCATTGATGAAAGCGGGCGCATTCTCGGCGCGGCGACGATCACCCGCGACGACACTGAGCGCCGGCGCGCCGCCGAGCGTTTGCAGCTGCTCGCGGAGGCGAGCCGCATCTTCGCCGAGAAGACGCACGATCTGGAATCGACGCTGCGGGCGATCGCCGCGCAACTCGTGCGGGTGATCGGGGACGGCTGCATCATCCGGCTGCTCTCGAACGACGGGAAATGGCTGCTGCCCGCCGCGGTGGAGTACACCGACCCGGAATCGACCGAATTCACCCGGAAGATTCTCGAGTCTGTCGTGCAACCAGCGGCCGAGGGGCTCACCGGCCAGGTGGCGCAAACGGGAGAGCCCCTGTTCCTGCCCGAGGTCGAGCCGGCCGAGATGATGGCGCGTCTCAGGCCAGAGTATCACGAGCATGTCGCTCGCTACCCGACCTACGGCATGATGATCGTCCCGCTCCGGGCGCGTGGCAGGGTGATTGGGACCATCGGCCTGTCGCGCCTTCAGCCTGGCCGTCCCTACACGCAGGCCGATCTGACATTCCTGCAGCAGCTCGCCGACCACGCGGGACTCGCCGTCGACAATGCCCGGCTGCTGGGCGATGCGCAGCGCGCGGAGCACCGGTATCGGACCCTCTTCGAGAGCATCGCCGATCCGATCGTCGTCTTCGATACGACGCTGCGCTTCCTCGATGCCAATCCCTCTGCTCTGGCGCTACTGGGATGGTCTTGGGAGGAGCTTTCCGAGCTTCGCCTGCCAGCCCTACTCGTGGCTGCCGAGACGGAGGTGATGGAGGAGTTCTCGCAGCTGCGGCGCGACGGGCGTTGGAACGGCGAGGTCGAGCTTCGCCGGCGCGATGGCGCGACGGTTCCCGTCGAGGTCATCGTGAACGCGACGGAGCTGAGCGGGGAGACGGTCTATCTCGCCTCCTGCCGCGACATCACTGAGCGCCGGCTGCTGAGGCATCTGCAAGAAGATTTCCTGGCGATGGTCAGCCACGATCTCCGTGGGCCACTCACGGTGATCCGCGCCAACGCCGATTTGCTCCGCCTCCGCCGGACCTTCGAGCAGCGCAACGTTGCCACGATCCTCTCGCAAGTGGATCGCATGGATCGGCTGATCGACGATCTCGCCGGCGTCGTGCAGGTGGAGACCGGTGGGCTAGAGTTGAACCGAGAGTCGGTCGATCTCCCGGCGCTCATCCGGCACGAGGTCGAGCTCATCCAGTCCCGCACGGATCGGCACAACGTGCGGATCGAGACGCCCTCGTCTCCCGTTGCTTGCCTGTGCGATACCAAGCGCTTCGCGCAAGTGCTGCAGAACCTCCTGGAGAACGCGGTTAAATACTCGCCGGACGGAGGCGAGATCGTCGTCCGGCTCGAAGAAAACCAGACCGAAATCATCATCTCGATCACCGATTGCGGCGTCGGCATTGCTCCCCAGGATCTTCCCCGGCTCTTCGAGCGGTACTATCGCGCCGGCGATGGCGAGCAGGCGTCCGGGCTCGGGCTCGGGCTCTACATCGCGCGGATGATCGTGGAAGCCCACGGGGGCCGGATCTGGGCGGAGTCGACGCTCGGCCAAGGCAGTACCTTCACCATCGCGCTGCCGCGTGACTGAGCGGCGGTGAGATTCATTCCACACGCTCCCCTTGCCGGCCGGGGCGTCCGCGTGCGACGCTGACCGGAGACGACCGACGTTGGCGAAAGGAGTCGCTGTGCCCCCATTCGTGACCCAAGGCTTTCACCACGTGACGATGGTCGCCCGGGATGCCCGCCAGACGCTCGCGTTCTATCGCGATCTGCTCGGGTTGCGCCTCGTCAAGAAGACGGTCAACTTCGACCTGCCATCGACCTATCACCTCTACTTCGGGGACGCGACCGGGGCGCCGGGCACGATCCTGACCTTCTTCGAGTGGCCGCATGCCGGGCGCGGCGCCTGGGGCATTGGCGGCGTGCACCACACCGCCCTCGCCGTGGCTGACGAGACGCAGCAGCTGAAGTGGAAGCGGCGCTTGACCGACGCCGGCGTCCGAGTCACCGGCCCGTACGACCGCGGCTACTTCAAGAGCATCTACTTCGCGGACCCGGACGGCCACATCCTGGAAATCGCGACCGAAGGGCCTGGTTTCGCGGTGGATGAGCCGGCGGACGCGCTTGGTCAGCGCTTAATGGATCCCCCACAGGAACGGCTGCCCGGCGGGCGGGATGAGGCGGCGATTCAGGCACTCACCTATCCCGAGCCAGTGCCGCGGATTGATGAAGCGATGGCGCTGCGCGGCATCCACCACGTCACTGGCTTTACCGACGACCTGGATGCGGCGAACCGGTTCTACGAGCAGACGCTTGGCTTGCGCCTGGTCAAGCAATCTCGCAACCAGGATGACCCGAAGACGCTGCACTACTTCTGGGCGAACTATGACGGGCAGCGCGTCCTGCCCGGCAGCGACATGACCCTGTTCGGTTGGCCGTCGTATGCTCGCCGCGCCCGCGAGGGGACGGGGCAAACGCACCACGTCGCGTTTCGCGCCGAGAGCGAGGAGCAGCTCGCCGCCTGGCGGGAGCATCTGCTGTCACTGGGAATCGAGGTCACGCCGATCCGGGACCGGCTCTATTTCAAGAGCATCTACTTCCGCTCCCACGACGGGCTGCTGCACGAGATTGCGACCGATCCGCCCGGCTTCGCGCTTGATGAGGAGCCGGAGCATCTCGGCGAGACGCTGAAGCTCCCGCCGTGGCTCGAATCGCGGCGCGAGGAGATCGCCCGGTCGCTGCAGCCACTCGACTGAGGCGTGGCTCGTTTCTTGCCGGAGAGGTGCCGATGTTGCTCGATCTGCGCTCTGTTCCTGAGAACGCTCGGGATGGCGCCCCGCTGATCGTCCTCCTCCACGGTCGCGGCAGCGAGATGGGAGACCTGATGCGGATGCGCCCTTCGCTCCCGCCCGAGGCGATCGTCGTCACGCCGCAGGCGCCCTTCCCCGCTGCCGAATGGGGCTATGGCCCCGGGTGGGCCTGGTATCGCTTCCTCGGCGGGACGATGCCGGAGCCAGAGACGTTCGAAGCCGGTCAGGCGGCGCTCGCCGAATACCTGGCGGCGCTGCCGGCGAGTCTGCCCGTGCGGCCAGGGCCAATCGTCCTTGGTGGCTTCTCCCAAGGCGGCACGAGCTCCCTCGCCTATGCTCTGCGCAATCCCGGCCAGCTTGCCGGCGTCCTGATCTTCAGTGGTTTCCTCGCTGATCATCCCTCGGTGCGCGCGACGCCGGAGACGGTCGCCGATACGCGCTTTTTCTGGGGGCACGGTCGAGCGGACCCGATGATCCCCTTCGAGTACGCCGAGGCGGGCCGGCAAGCGCTGCGCGACGCTGGCGCGGAGCTGGAGACTTACGATACGCCCGGTGGCCACGCGATCGACCCCGCCGAGCTGCGCGCAGCTCGGCGCTGGCTGGACGAGCTGTTCGCGTCGGCCGCGTCGCGCGCGGAGGATGTCTAAGCGCCCGATCGAAGACGGGACGTAATGATTCCGTAGGTGTGTAGGACGGACAGAATGGAAGAACCGAAGCGGACGATTGACCCGGAAGAGCTTCCCCGCCGTGGGACGGTGAATCTGCTCAACGCCATCATCGCCCCACGGCCGATCGCCTGGGTGGCGACCCTCGCCGCCGACGGCACGACCAACCTGGCGCCCCACTCGTACACGACAATCTTCTCCGATGAGCCACCGGTTGTCGGCTTCGTCAGCATTGGCCGGAAAGACACGCTCCGGAATGTCGAGCAGCTGCCAGAGTTCGTCTACCACGTCGCCGGAGAGGATCTCGCTGAGCAGATGAATCTGACTTCCGCCGACTTTCCGCCCGATGTCAGTGAAGCGGAATGGGCCGGATTGACCACCGTGCCCAGCGATGTCGTGCGCGTGCCGCGGATCGCCGAAGCGCCGGTAGCGATGGAAGCCAAGGTCGTCGACATCCATCGCATCCTCGACACGAACAATTGGCTGATCCTGGGGCAGGTCGTGCGCCTGCACATTGCCGAGCGGCTCTTCGAGGATGGCCGGATTGACCTGACGCGGCTTCGCCCCATCGGCAGGATGGCGGGGCCGTGGTATTCCCGGCTTGGGGAGCTCCTCTCGATGGAGCGGCCGACGTATAAGGGATTGCTCGAATCGGGCGCGCGGCCGCTGGGTGAAAAGCCGCGCGTCCCGTGATCAGCGCGCCCTAGGGTCGAGGCCGGCGGGAATGACGATGATGTCTGGGATGTAGTACGTCCGGTCTCCATGGCGGAGACGGCCGTGGTTGATATGGACGGCAAAAGCGCTGCGATCGAGCCGCGCGGCCAGATGCAGCCCCAGGTAGGTCATGAGGTCGGCGTGATCGAAGCTCGTGGACGGCTTCTCGCCGGAGGCTGCCCTGGAATGGCTCGAGCCGGTGGCCAGTAACGGGCTTGGTGAAACTGGCGAGGACGGGATCATTGGCAGTCATGCTGTCCTCCTGCCGAGCCCGTCCTCGCCAGAATTTTTCTAACGCGCTCTCAGCTCGTTAGACCGTCGCGCTGTCCGGCGCGGGCTCGTAGTCGTGGAAGCGGTCGAACTCCGCGTGGTGATGCGCCTGATCGACCGGCACGTCTACGACAAACGGGACGCCAGCCGCATTCGCCTCCTTGGCGCGCTCCAGCGCGGGCGCTAGCTCCTCCGGCGCGTTGACGCGGACGCCGTCGCAGCCGGCCGCCTTCGCGGTCGCCACGATATCAATGGCCGGATCGAACTGCGTGGCAACGATGCGCCCATCGTGTGCCCGGCGCTGGATCCACTGCACCCACCCGAGCGCGCCGTCGTTGAGGACGACCCAGGTGACCGGCAGCTTGTACTGCACGGCCGTGCCGAGCTCGTGGCTGGCCATCTGGAATGCGCCGTCGCCGGTAGTGCAGACCACTTGGCGATCCGGAGCGGCGAGCTTCGCCGCCATCGCGCCGATCACGCCGAGGCCCATCATCGTCTGCTCGGCCGGCGGCACGCAGCAGCCGGTATCGAAGATCTGGTAGTACGGCCAGTAGTAGGACCAGAGATCCTGCCCGCCGTTCTCCTTGCACAGGATCGTGTTCGGGCCGAAGACGCGGTTCACCTCGGCGACGATCGCCTTCCCCTTCATCGGCCAGTCGCGCCGGGCCAGCGACTCATCCACGTCGGCCCGCGCGGCCGCGATCGCTGCCTCCCGCCGCTTGGTCAGCTCTGTGGCGCGGGCATCGTTGCGGGCCACGCCACGGTCCTCGAGGGCGGTATGGAGCGCCTGCAGCGCGAGCGTGGCATCGGACTGGATCGCCACGTCGGGACGCCAGTTGCGGCCAATCTCGAAGGCCTCGATCTCGATCTGCACGAACTTCGCGCCCTCGGCGCGGGGCAGGAAGCCACCCTGGAACTCTTCCATGCGGGAGCCGACCGTCAGGTAGAGATCGGCTTCCTCGTAGACCTGGCGGGGGAACGTGGTGCGATAAAGCCCGACGAGCCCGCAGAAGAGCGGATGGGTCTCGGCGACGGCGCCGCGTCCGGCGGGCGTCGTCTGGATCGGGATGCCGAAGCGCTCGGAGAAGCGCGCGATCGCCTCCCCGGCGCCGGAGAGGATCGCGCCACCACCGACGATCAGCAGCGGCCGCTTCGCGGCGGCGATGAGATCGGCGGCCGCCTCGATGGCCGCCGCGTCGGGACCGGGGCGGAAGGGGCTCGGCGTCGGCACATAGGGCGGAATCTCCGCCTCCGCGAGGCCGATGTCGGCTGGCAGTTCGACGTAGACTGGGCCGGGCTGGCCACTCGTGGCCAGCTGGACGGCACGGCGCATCGTCCAGGGGATGCGCTCAGCGGTCTCGACTGTCGTCGCCCACTTAGTGATCGGCTTGAGCATCCCAACGTGGTCGCACTCTTGGAAGGCGCCCATCCCGTTGGTCAGGCGGCTGGCTCGCACGCCGAGAACGATCATCGGTGTGCAGCCGGAATACGCTTCGAGAATGCCGGGCACGAGATTGGCGATACCCGGGCCTGGGCAGCCGAAGCAGGCGGCGGGCACGCCGCTGACGCGAGCGTAGGCCATCGCCATGAATGCGCCCGAGGTCTCGAACCGGACGCCGATCGCGCGCGGTCCACCGTCTGCCTCGGCGCGGGAGAGCGCGTCGTAGAGATGACCCGGGTCGCCCGGGAGCCCGAAGACATAGGGGATGCCCTCCGCTTTCAGCGCGGTAACGACCGCATCCCACCCCGTCGTCACCCGTTGTGCTACCGCCATCTCGCTCGCTCCTGTTTGCATTGCGCCGTCGCGTCCCGACTCTTGGGCGGAGCGGCGCCTATCGGCTTTGTTCGCAATGTGCCGGAACGCTACGGCTCTCTGGCGCGTCTGTCAACAGGTTTCGGCGCAATATCGGGGAAGCGATGCGCTTCTCATCACGTTATGCCCGGCGCGTGGTAGGCTATACCGGCCGCACGCTGCCCCACCCGCTGGTGGGGCGCGTCATTCCTGATAGGGTAGGTGCCAGCGGCGTTACTTGGATGCGCGAGTGTGCTCCCCTGGCTGTCTACCCCGGAGTTACTGATCGAGGAGTCTGCATTTGCCGTCCATGACATCGCCCGCGACTGCCTTCGCGTCCGTCTCGATCCCTGAGCGTCTTGCCCGGTTGGCCGATCTGGCCATGAACCTCTGGTGGACGTGGAACGACGACGCGGCGTCACTCTTCCACGACCTCGATCCCCGGTTGTGGGATACCACCAACGAGAACCCCGTGCAGTTCCTGCAGCAGCTCGATCCCGAGCGGTTCGCCGTTGGTTTGGCCGACCCGGATTACCTCCGGCGCTACGATGCGGTAGTCGCGCGATTCGACGCGATGCTCAATGCCGATCGCTCGACGACCTGGGTTGGGCAACATGCGCCGGAGCTACTCGACCATACGCTTGCCTACTTCTCGGCCGAGTTCGGTCTGCACCGCGCGCTGCCGATCTACTCCGGCGGACTCGGCGTCCTGGCGGGCGATCACATCAAGGAAGCGAGCGATCTGGGACTGCCGGTCGTCGCCGTCTCGCTGCTCTACCGGCACGGCTACCTGAGCCAGCGCCTCACGGCCGATGGCTGGCAGCTCGATGTTCCCGCCGACCTCGCCCCCTCGGCCGAGCCGACGACGCTCGTCTGTGATGAGGACGGCGAGCCCCTCTACGTCCACGTCGCGTTCGACCGGCCGGAGTATCCGCTGCGACTGGCGATCTGGCGGGTGAATGTCGGTCGGGTGACGCTCTATCTCCTCGATTCCGACGTCGAGGGCAATCCCGACTGGACGCGGACGATCTCTTCCCGGCTGTACGGCGGCGACCAGGAGCATCGGCTCCGGCAGGAGCTGATCTTGGGCGTCGGTGGCGTTCGCGCGCTGCGGGCGATGGGGATCGCGCCGACGTACTGGCACGCCAACGAGGGGCATTCCGCCTTCCACCTACTCGAGCGCGTGCGGGAGTACGTCGCGGCCGGGCTCACCTTCGACGAGGCGGCTGAGCGCGTCCGCGCGACGACAATCTTCACGACGCACACCCCGGTTCCCGCCGGCCACGATGTCTTCCCGCCGGAGCTGATGGACCGGTATTTCGCGCACTTCTGGCCGCAGCTCGGCCTGGATCGCGAGCAGTTCCTCGCCCTCGGCCGGCACGAGAAGACGGACCACGGCTTCAACATGACCGCGCTGTCGTTCCGGCTCGCCAATCAGCGGAACGCCGTCAGCGAGCGGCACGGCGAGATCACGCGGACGATGTGGGCCGATCTCTGGCCGGGCAAGGAGCCAGATGAGGTGCCGGTGACCCACGTCACCAACGGCATCCATCTCCCGACGTGGACCGCGGCGCCGGTGGCGAGCCTTTTCGATCAGGAGATCGGTCCGGACTGGCGCGAGAAGAGTGATGACCCCGCGACCTGGGAGGCGATTGACCAGATCAGCGATGAGGAGTTCTGGGAGGTCCACTGTCGCGCCAAGAGCGATCTCATCGCTCATCTGCGGGAGCGGTCCCGCCGACGGTGGGCCGCGGGCGATTTCGATCCGGCGCAAGTCGTCGCTGCCGGGCCGTACCTCGAGGAGGACGCGCTGACGATCGGGTTTGCGCGCCGCTTCGCGACCTACAAGCGCGCCACCCTGATCTTCCACGATCCCGATCGGCTGGCGCGCATCCTGAACGACCCGGAGCGCCCCGTTCAGATCGTCTTTGCCGGCAAGGCGCACCCGGCCGACGAGGGCGGCAAGCGGCTGATCCAGGAGATCTACTGGCGCGCTCGCGATCCGCGATTCGGCGGCCGCATCGCCTTCGCGGAGGACTACGACATGGGGCTGGCGGCCTATCTGGTCGCTGGCGTCGATCTCTGGCTCAACAACCCGCGCGCTCCACTCGAGGCGAGTGGCACCAGCGGCATGAAGGCGGCCGTGAATGGCGTGCCGAATCTCAGCATCCTCGACGGCTGGTGGCGAGAGGCATGGCTGCCGGACAACAGCAATGGCTGGGGTCTCGAGCCGTCGCCGCTGGAGGGCTGGGCGCAGGACGCCGACGAGGCGGAGGCGATCTACGAGGCGCTGGAGCAGCGGATCGTGCCGTGCTATTACGACCGTGGGCCGAGCGGCATCCCGCACGCGTGGATCGCCGTTGCCAAGAACGCGATCAAGACTGTCGCCCCCCGCTTCAGCGCGCGCCGGATGCTGATCGAGTACATCAACCGCCTCTATCTCCCGGCCGCGACCTCCTCGGGGAATCGCCGGTAAGCGACTAATCCTTTGCGACGCCAATCTCGCCCCATCCTCGTAACCACCTCATTCGAGGATGGGGCGAACGTATGCCCATTTCATGCCGAATTCCGGCGTGAGACCGTCTTCCTGTGGCGATTCGCGAAACCACTGGCCGGAAATATGCGTTCTTGGAGGCTGATGGCCGGCCCCACGGCTTGCGCTCCTGCAAGGAAGGCGCAGGGGGCTTTGTGGGAGCCGAGTGCGAGAGAGCAGCGCCGATTGGCGGGAGGGTCGCCATAGCGATCGTGGCTCGCGCCTAGCCCGGATAGATGCGAGCCTCGGCGCGCTCGGTCGCAAGCGGCCAGAAGTCTTTAGTCGCGACCGCCAGTGCGCGGAGTGATCGCTGCGGACTCTCGGCGGTCCCGCTCATGCCGGCGATGTTCTCTGAACCATCATCGAGGGGGAGTGATGGATCGGGTCGGCTGCGATCCGTGCGGCGATCCGCCTCGTCGCGTTCGAGAGGAGGTTTGCCATGCGGCGCCTTTCACTCCTCGGACGAGCCTCGATTGGGCTTCTCGTCGTCGCGGGCATGCTCGCGGCAACCATGGACACATCCGCCCCGGCACGCGCCGAAAGCAAATACGCCAGGGTGACGTTCCACGTGGCGAATTGTCTCGACAACACCGGTGACGTCTTCAACGAATGCCACGAGTGGCGCGCTCCAGACTTCGGAATCTGGGGCTGTAACCCCGCCGGCTTCTGCACGTTCAAAGTGACGGACGGCAACGGCGAGGTCTTCTTTGGTCCGCGAGCGGGCGCGAACCGCTTCTTCGTCGACAATCTCGACGGCTACGTCGGGACCCGGGTCTACTGCTCCGCCGCGCCCTACTCCCCGTACGGGAGAGTGCTCATCGACGCGTGGGACGCGGATGGAGACTTCACGATCGAAACGTACCCAGGAGAGAACATCATCTGTGATCTCTACCTGTTGATCCCCGCGTGACCTCGCGGGGCAGCGTCGCCATAGGCGTCGAATCACCAATCCATCGGGCCGGGACCATGCCGGGGCGTGATCTCGGCCCAATTTTTGTGTCCCTGGCGGTTGTGCGCCGACGCCGCTTCCTCCGAACGCGTTTTTGCGCTATGCGATGATGCCGCGCAGTGGTAACGATGAGCGAAGGGAAAGGAAGCGGCAATGGCGTGGCCGAATCGGGGCTTGGCGCATCGTCCTGTCGTAATGGGGACTCGAGGAATGGTAGCATCTGCGCATCCACTGGCGTCCGTGGCCGGTCTGCGCATATTGCAGCAAGGCGGCAACGCCATTGACGCGGCAATTGCCACTGCCGCCGCGCTCAACGTCTGCGAGCCGTACATGTCCGGCATCGGCGGCATTGGCTATCTCATCTTCTTCTCAGCGAAAGAGCAGTGTGTTCGAGTTTTGGATTTCGTGGGACCGGCGCCGGCAGCGGCGACGCCCGATGTGTTCGCTAGCCAGGCAGAAAAGGATCACGGCCCGAAGTCGCCAATCGTTCCGGGCGCCTGCGCCGGGTGGCTGACCGCGCTCGACACCTATGGCCGGCTCGATCGGGCCTCTGTCTTCGCCCCCGCGATCGAGTACGCGGAGCGGGGCGTGCCGATCAGTCTCAAGAACGCCTGGTTCTTTCGGAGCTCGCTTGCCGGCGGCTACTTGACCGCCGAGACGCAGGCGGTCTTCATGCCGGGTGGGCAGGCGCCCGCGCCGGGCACCATCATCCGGCAGCCGATGCTGGCGCAGACCTTCCGCGAGGTGATTGCCGACGGGCCAGAGACGTTCTACCGAGGCCCGCTCGCCAAGCGCATCGTCGCTGCCGTGCGGGAGCAAGGCGGACTGCTAACCGAGGAGGACCTGGCGGACTATCAGCCGGTCTGGCAGGAGGCGATCAGCACGACTTACCGGGGGTACGACGTCTTCTGCCCACCGCCGCCGTCCTCCGGGATTCAGATTCTGCAGACGCTCAACATCCTGGAGGGCTTCGATCTCGCGAGCTTGGCCCACAACACCGCCGAGAGTATCCACCTGATGGCCGAGGCGATGAAGCTTGCGGTGGCCGATCGCATCGCCTACGCGGCGCGCCCCGATGCGCCGACCGCGGCCCTGCTCGACAAAGCGTACGCCGCGCAGCGACGCGCCCTCATCGATCCGAAACGGGCCGCGCTGAGCGAAGGGGAGCGATACTCCGGGCCGCCAGGTCCCGGCGTGATTCGCGCCGGATCTCCGCTCGCGGTGCCGGAATCGACGACGCATTTCGATGTCGTTGACGACGAGGGCAACGCCGTGGCCGTCACCCAAACGCTCGGTGACGGCTTCGGCTCCGGTGTGATGGCGGGGGATACCGGTATCCTGCTCAACGACTTCTGCTACTGGTTCGATCTTGACCCGCGCAGCCCGAACGTCGTCGCGCCGCGCAAGAAGGTCGAGATGTGCCTCGCGCCGACGGTCACCCTCCGCGACGGCCGGCCGTTCATGGTCATCGGCACGCCCGGCTCATTCGGCATCCTCGAGACGACGCCGCAGATGATCGTCAATGTCATCGACCATGGCTTCAGCATCCAGGCCGCGATCGAGGCGCCGCGCTTCCGCACCTACGAGGGGACAACCCTGGAGATGGAGGCGCGCATCCCGAAGGCGGTGCGCGACGAGCTTCAGGAGCGCGGGCATAAGATCCGCCTGATTGATGACTGGTCGCATCTCGTCGGTGGCGGGCAGGGGATCATGATCGATCCGAACAGCGGCGCGTTGCTCGGCGGCGCCGATCCGCGCCGGGATGGCTATGCGATCGGCTGGTGACTGGGCGCGGTGAGCAGGAGTCGGCGTCCCGATGAGCGAGCGGAAGATCGCCGCCGTCATCTTCGATCTCGACGGCACGCTGGTCGATACCGAGGCGTTTCACTTGCGTTCCTGGGAGATCGTGCTCGGAGAGCTAGGCGTCCCCATTAGCAAGGAAGACTATATGCGTCACATCTCCGGGAGGCCAGGGCGAGAGGCTGCCCGCGAGCGATTGGGCGTGCCGGAGGATGAGGCGGAGCGGATCAGCGAGCGCGTCACGGAGGTCTACTGGGAATTGGTGGCCGGGCGAGTGGCTCCCCTCCCCGGCCTCGTTCCCCTTCTGGACCGCCTCGATGGTCGCCGTACCGCCGTTGCCACCTCGGCGCGGCGGCATTCGGCGCAGCGGATGTTGCAGGAGCTCGCGCTGCTGGACCGCTTCGCCGCAGTGGTGACCGCGGACGATGTTCGTTATGGCAAGCCGCACCCAGAGCCGTTCCTGACAGCCGCGACTCGGCTCGGCGTGCCGCCGGAGACGTGCTTGGTCATCGAAGACTCGCTCAGCGGCGTGCAAGCAGCGCGCGCGGCGGGCATGACCTGCGTCGGGATCACGACGACGCGGCCCGATCTCCCGGACGCCGACCTCGTGATCTCCGCCTACGATGATCCGCGACTGCTGGCGCTGATTGACGGGCTCGCCACTGAGCGAGAGTCCTGAACCGCGACGTTACTCGTCGGCATCCACGTCGTCATGGTCCTGGTGCCGCCAGTAGCCGAGGGCGGAGACATACTCCCGGGCCAAGCCTCGCTCCCGCCGGAAGTGGCGCCGGAGTGCGACGATGGTGCGGACCTCGCCGGCAGCCCAGGCATAGACCTTGCCCTCAGGGAAGGTCAGCGCGCGGACGGCTGGCAGGAGGAGGTCGGCCTTGCCGGCGGGGATACCGTTCCGGTGCAGCCAGGTCACCTCGACGTTGCCCGCTGAGTCGAGCGGCTGCTCTTCGGCGGCGTCGGCCACCTCGATGATGGCATGGGCGCGGGCGCCGGGCGGAAGCGCCTCGAAGATGGCGGCGATCGCGGGTAGGCCAGTCTCGTCGCCGACCAGCAGCTGCCACTCGACGTCAGGCGGCGGATCGTAGGCCATGCGCGGGCCCCAGATTCCGACCTTGTCGCCCGGCTTCGCCTGAAGCGCCCACTGGCAGAGCGGCCCGCCGTCCTCGTGCAGCACGAAGTCGACGTCGAGCTCGGCTTGCTCCGGCCGGTGCCGGCGGACGGTGTAGTTGCGGGAGATCGGACGCTCGTCCTCCGGCATGTCGCGCCACATCTCCCAGGTGAAGCCAGGTGGAATCAGTGGCTCGTCCTGATGCGGATGAGGCGCGAGGATGGTGATGAACTGATCTGGGCCGGCGACCTCGAAGTGCTCGAGATCGCCGCCGCCGAAGGTGATCCGCCGGACGCGCGGCGTCACCTGGGCAGTGGCAACCACCTGGGTGCGGTAGGTCTTCAAGAGGCGGTAATCGCGCGGTGCGGGCTTGACGGTCGCGGTCATTGGAGCTCCTTTTCAGCGGCGATCAACGAAAGCGCAACGGCCGGCTGGCAACGCGGCATGGTTGGGACCAATGCCCGCTGCGCCAGCCGGCCGGACAGCGGCTAGACCAGATCGGCCTGCGCGTTGTTGATCATCTCCGTCAGCTCTTGCATGATCGGCACGAGCCGGTCATAGCTGTACGGAGCCGCCGCGTACCACTTACCCACTTGACCAGCCTGGACCGCGGGCAGCGCGTTCCACAGGGCGATCGAGGAGACCTTCTCCAAGTCCTCCTGGCTGGTGCGGGCGTCGACCAAGATAATGTCGGCGGAATACTGGCCGATCTGCTCCCAGGAGATCAGCGCGAAGAAATTGTCGTCCTCGGTGGAGTGATCCACGATGTCGAGGCCGAGATCGTGGAAGTAGTGGAGATCGACCATCCAACGCGGGGAGGCGACGTAGACGTTGTCCACTGTCGGCGAGACGACGACGACGGAGAGTCCCGGCTTGGCGGCGATCGCCTCCTTCAGCGCCGCCTCGGCCTCGGCGAAGTTCTCCTTCGCCTGCTTGATCTCGGGCGCCTCGAGATTGGCGCCGAGCGCGGCGGCAAGTTCCTCGAACCGCCGGATCGCGTCCAGGATGGAGATCTTCTCCATCGAGATGCCGAGCGTGGGGACGACGCGCCGGACCTGCTCCTCGGTCTCGCCTAGGTACCAGAGCTGGCCGCCATACGTGAGATCCACGTACAGCTCAGCCTGCAGCGCGACGACCTGCTCGAGATCCATCTCGCCGTAGTCGCCGACCACCTCGACGGCGTCGAGATCGATGTTGCCGGTTTGGAAGTCGGGCGTGCCGTCCGGATTGCGGCTCGGCCCGAAGATGGCGACTGGGCGGACGCCGAGGTCCCACAGCGCGGCCGCCGCCGTCGTCTGAGCGACGATCCGAGTCGGCATCTCCGGCAGACTTATCGTCTCCCCGCGGTCATCGGTGAAGGTCCACCCGCCGGCGGCGTCATCGCTGGCGCCCGGCGTGGCCTGGGCACGAGCGACGAGGGGGCTGAGGGCGAAGGCTGGCGCCGTCGCTAGCACGTGACGGCGGGAGAGACGAACGCGATCCAAAACATCGATCATCTGCGCACTCCAAGCTAAGGCCGAGCAATGTCCACGGCGAACGACAAATTCCGACTCGCCAGGTCGGAATGACGATAAAGGGATGCTGCCAGCCTGTCAAGGAGCGACGAATGCGCAGGGATGCCGTAGGACGGGCGCGCGGATTCGCTTGACACATGGCGCGTGGCGTAAGTAGCCTAATGCCGACTGTTTGAGTCGGAAATCGCGCCGACAACAAAGCCTGAGAAACAATGACAAGCTCCGATGCCCCTATGGGCGTCGTGACAATTCGGGGTGGGAAGGGATCACGCCGATGGCTGAGCGTGTCGCGAGCGGCTGGGCTCGCGCTGCTGCTCGCCGGAGTCGTGTTGGTGGCGCTGCTCAGCCTTGGCGTCGGCTCCCTCACCATCAGCCTCGGCGACGTCTGGGACGGCCTGTTCCACTATGACAAGTCATCCTACGACCAGACGGTCATCCGCTCGTTGCGCTTGCCGCGCACCATCATCGGCCTAGCGGTCGGTGGCGGCCTGGCGGTCGCCGGGGCGACGATGCAGGCGGTCACGCGGAACCCACTGGCGGAGCCGGCGATCCTCGGGGTCAGCAGCGGCGCCAGCTTCGCGATCGTCACCGCCGTCTATTTCCTCGGGCTGACCACGCCCTCCCAATACCTCTGGTTCAGCTTTGCCGGGGCGCTCGGCGCCGCGATGGTGGTCCTCTTCATCGCTTCCGCGGGGCGGGGCGGGCCATCCCCGGTGAAGCTGGCGCTGGCGGGAGTCGTGTTGTCCTCCCTGCTGGGGGCGTGGACCAGCGCGCTGATCCTCCTTGACGAGCAGACGCTCGATGTCGCGCGATTCTGGCTGGTTGGGTCGGTCGCGGGGCGCGGGCTGGATACTTTCTGGGTGGTGGCGCCGTTCCTTGTCGGCGGCGCGATCGTTTGCCTGTTCCTCGGGCACCAGCTCAACGTGCTCAGCCTCGGGGACGAGACCGCGCAGGCGCTCGGGATGCGGACCGCTCGCATCCGTCTGCTCTGCTCCATCCTCGTGGTCCTGATTACCGGCGCCGCCGTCTCGGTGGCCGGGCCGATTGGGTTCGTGGGGCTCGCCACGCCACACATCGTGCGCGCGATCGTGGGACCGGATTACCGGTGGGTGCTGCCCTACTCGCTCCTCGTCGGAGCCATCTTCCTGACGGGCGCCGATGTAGTTGGCCGGGTGGTGGCCAAGCCGAGCGAGTTGCAGACGGGGGTGGTGACCGCGTTGGTCGGCGCGCCCTTCCTCATTTACCTGGCGCGGCAGCGCGCGCTGGCGAACTAGCGATGGCTGTCTTCGACTACGCTGCCTCCCCGCGCCGGCCAGGTCACATCACCGTTCGGAGCCGCTTCGTCGCGCTGCGGGTCAACTACCGCGTTCTCCTCTTCGCTCTCATCGCCAGTGTCCTGCTCCTGCTCCTCGCGACCTACGCGATGACGCTCGGCAGCTATTCGATCCCCTTCTCCGGGGTCGTCAAGGCGGTTGTCGGGCAGGGCGATCCGGAACGGCTGACCGTGGTGCGCACCCTGCGCTTGCCGCGCGTCATCTGCGCCATCCTGATCGGTGCGGCGCTGGCGATGTCCGGCAGCATCTTCCAGGGGCTCGTGCGCAACCCGCTCGTCTCACCCGATGTCATCGGCATCAGCGAGGGGGCGGGACTCTTCGCGGTCTTCTGGATCGTCACTGGCTTCGATCTCGCCCTGCTGCCGGCGGCGGCCTTCGCCGGGGCGGCGCTGACCGCGATGGCGATCTACGTGCTCACCTGGAAGGGCGGCATCTCTCCGAATCGCCTGATCCTCGTCGGCATCGGGATCGGGGCGATGCTGCGGGCGGGCACGAACTATCTCTCCGTCCGCTATCCGGTCGAGCAGGTGCGGCCGGCCGTCGTTTGGCAGATGGGCTCCATCTACGGGAGCGACTGGGGGGATGTGAAGCTCTTGACCGGGCTGCTGCTAGTGATCGCGCCGATCGCGGTCGCGCTCACCTGGCAGCTGCGCGCCCTGCAGCTTGGGGATGGCGTGGCCCGTAGCCTCGGCCTGCCGCTGGAACGCGCGCGCCTCGGCCTGATTGTCTCAGCCTGCGCTCTCGCGGCGGTGGCCGTCGCGCTGGCCGGGCCGATCGGCTTCGTGGCGCTGATGGTGCCGCACATCGCGCGAATGCTGGCCGGGCCGCTCTCCGGCAGCGTCATGATCTTTACCGGCGTTCTCGGCGCACTCTTCCTGCTCGGGGCGGACATGATCGCCCAGCACGCCTTGCCGGTCTCGCTGCCGGTCGGGGTGGTCACCGGCGCGGTCGGGGCGCCCTATTTCCTCTTCCTGTTGTACCGGGCGAACGTGAGGGTGTAGTCGCCAGATGATGACGAATGGCCAATCCAGCCGGCTGCGATCCGAGCACGTCAGTGTCGCCTATAACGATCAGCCCGTCGTGCACGACTTGAGCCTCAGCATTCCGGACGGCACCATCACGACGATCCTGGGTCCGAACGGCTGCGGCAAATCCACTTTGCTAAAGTCGCTGGCTCGCGTCCTCCGTCCGGCGGGCGGCTCCGTGATTCTCGATGGCCAGCTCATCCATCACCTGCCGACGCGTGAGGTAGCGCGGCGCCTTGGTCTCCTCTCACAGCAAGCGACGGCGCCCGAGGGGATCACGGTCGAGGATCTCGTGCGGCGGGGGCGCTATCCACACCAGTCACTACTCCAACCGCCCACCCGGCGAGACTTGGAGGCGGTCGAGAAAGCGCTCGCGCTGACCGGGATGACGGAGCTACGCAATCACCCGGTCGACCATCTCTCCGGCGGGCAGCGACAGCGCGCGTGGATCGCGATGATCCTTGCGCAAGAGACGCCGCTCCTGCTGCTGGACGAGCCGACGACCTTCCTCGACATCGCGCACCAGATCGAGGTGATCGATCTCATCAAGCGGCTCAACGCAGAGGAGGGCCGCACCATCGTGATGGTCCTCCACGACGTGAACGAGGCGGCGCGCGCCAGCCACAAGATCGTCGCGCTGAAGGATGGCCGCATTCTGCGGGAAGGGACGCCGGCCGAGGTGCTGGAACCCTCGTTGCTGGCCGAACTCTACGGGGTCGAGTGTGACGTCTTCCCCCACCCGGAGCATGGATATCCCTTCTGCGTGCCGCGCAGCGCCCTTCCGCTGGACGGCGAGCCGCCGCGCGCGGACGACACCGGGATCGGGATTCGCCAGCTGCGGGCTGGCTACGGTCAGGTCATGGTGCTCAAGGACATCTCGCTCGATCTGCCGGCCGGAGCCATTACCGCGATCATCGGCCCGAATGCCTGCGGCAAGTCGACCTTGCTACGCACCTGTGCCCGGCTTCTGAAGCCGGTGGGGGGAAAGGTGACGCTGGGCGGGCAGGAGGTCCATCGTGGCTCGCATCGCGCCTTCGCGCGCCGGCTTGCGCTCCTTTCGCAGGGGCCGACCGCGCCTCCGGGCTTCGTCGTGGAGGATCTCGTCGCCTCTGGGCGCTATCCCCATCAGGGGCTCTTGCGGCAGTGGCGGCTTGCTGATGAGGCCGCTGTCGAAGCCGCGTTGAGCCGTTGCGGACTCGAGGATTTGCGGCTGCGCGATGTGGAGACGCTTTCCGGCGGCCAGCGGCAGCGGGCCTGGTTCGGCATGGCGTTGGCGCAGGATACGCCGGTGCTCCTCCTGGACGAACCGACGACGTTTCTCGACATGGCCGCCCAGATCGGCTTGCTCGACCTAGCGCGGGCACTGAACCGGCGCGAGGGGCGCACCGTCGTCATGATCCTGCACGACCTAAACCTGGCCGCGCGCTATGCGGACCATCTCGTCGTGATGAAGGGAGGAGAGGTCGCCGCTGCTGGGCCGCCGGCCGTGGTGCTTTCCCC
>ERZ777003.813-NODE-813-length-55965-cov-13.974978_pt1 | contig 55965 bp, 49 predicted proteins | sample MGYA00374956_ERZ777003 | MGnify/ENA primary metagenome ERZ777003 (study PRJEB29302, sample SAMN06268252) | bioreactor metagenome | isolation source: Joint BioEnergy Institute, California, USA | place: USA:Joint BioEnergy Institute, California, USA | collected...
TCTTGCCGCAGCCAGACGGTCCCATCACGGCGACCATCTCACCACGACGCACGGCGAAGTCGATGCCCTTCAGGGCGGTCACTTCGGCGGTGCCGGTGCGGTAGGTCTTTACGACACCGATGGCGTGGATGATGGCGTTGGGATCGGTGGGCTGAAGCCCGTTCGACGAACCGCGGAAGCGAGAGAAGATCACGTGAGTCCTACCTCCTTCGAGAATGCGCGACCGCGATGCGCACTTAGTAGGTTATGCGTCGTTCGCCGGAACCGCCGGCGCGGGTTGCGACCGATCCGATTCGGCGGCGATGCCATGCAGGACGAACTCCCGCAGGTGAGCCACATACCGGTCGATGAGCTTGGGATCGCGTGGATCGATCCCGAGAATGAAGAGCAAGGTGTCGGCGTGGGCGACCGGGAACCAGGCGAGCGCCACCAAGCTGACAAGCAGCAGATCGGGCGCGACCGGCCGGATGGCCCCGCGCTCCACCTCCCTCTTTATGAGCGAGATTTGGTTCTCGACGCCGGTAAGCCGCGCGTTCACCTCCCGCAACACGCGACCGCCGTGTAGGGCTTCCCACTGCACGAGTCGAACGAAGCGGGGATGATCGACGAGGAACCGTAGGTAGGCTTCGATATCGGCGGCGATGGCCTCGGCTGGCTTGGCTCCCTTGAGAGCAGCCGAGTGCGTCTCGCCGATTTCTGCCCAGACGTTCGCGAACGCACGCTCCAAGACGGCGTGGTACAGACCGTCTTTCGAGCCGAAGAAGTAGCTCGGCGTTCCGCGCGAAACACCGGCGCGCTCGGCGATCTCGTGGAGACTCGCGGCCTCGTAGCCCTGGTCGGCGAAGACCTCCTCCGCCGCGTCCAGGATCGCCGTCCGCGTCCGCTCAGGATCTCGCTTGTGAGGCATTTCCTTCTCGTTCACTCGAGCACCATTACTTGCTCACCGTTCAGCAAGTATATGGATGGAGATTGGTAGCGTCAAACTCGAGCGGGGAGACGGAGCGCGGGGGCGTATCTGCAGCGTGGAAACGCCCAGCGAGAGTGGGGTGGGAGGCGGAGCGCGCGATGCTTGGCTCGCCTGGAAATTTGCGCTACCTGGAGGGGGTGGCGCTGATTTGGTTGCGCCGGCGACTGGCCGGGGGCCGGTACAATTGGCCGGACGATACTCGGTGAGTGTGCAGCATCGCCGCGATGCTGCCTCGCGGGTCCCGCGAAGGTGTGGGCGGCGCGGGAGGGCGATGCACGAGCAGCGAGACAACGGAACGGGACGAGCGTCCGTCGACGCGGCCGCCAATGACGATCGCTTGCTGGAGGCGATCCAGCGTCGAGACGCGGCGGGGCTGGCGGCTCTCTACGATCGCTATGGGCGGTCCTCATATGGGCTTGCCTATCGGCTGCTCGGCGAGCGCGAGGCGGCGGAGGCGGTCGTCGAGGAAGCGTTTCTGCTCCTCTGGCGGCGGGCGGGCGAGGTCCGCGCGCAGCGCGGGGCGGTTGAGCCCTGGCTGATGACGATCGTCCGGCGGTTGGCCATCGAGCGGCGGCGCGGCGCGGTGAGCGCGACGGGCGATCCGAGTCTGGACGCGGTGGCGGCGATCGAGGCGGACCGCATCCGGGCCGTGGCCGACGCCTTGCCGGCGGAGGAGCGAGAGGCGATCGAGCTTGCCTATTTCGACGGGCTGACGCACGCGGAGATCGCTGAGCGGACTGGGGTGACGAGCGACGCGGTCAAGGAGCGGCTGCGACTCGGTCTGCGGCGGCTGCGCGAGGGCCTGGAGGACCGGCAGGGGAAGCGGCGGTCGCGGCGGCGACGAGGGACGAGCAGTGGGTGACGATCGGGGCGCCAATCAGGCTCGCAGCGAAGGTGGGCTGATGGAAGGGGCGCCGCACGACGCGGTCGGCGCCTTTGTCCTGAACGCCCTGCCGGAAGAAGAGCGGGCGGCATTCGAAGCGCATCTGGCGGAGTGTGATGTCTGCCGCGCGGAGGTCGCGCAGCTCGCGCCAGTAGTGGCGGCACTGCCTCGGTCGCAGGAAGGCTCCGATGGGCCGGAGCCGCCGGACGAGCTGCGGGAGCGCATCCTTAGCGCGGTTCGCGAGGATGAGACACCGCGCGAGGCTCAGGCTCAGCTGGAGCCGGAGGAGGCAGCGCCTGTCGAGGCCGAGGATGCGGCTCCGGTTCAGGCCGCGCCAGCGAAGCGAGTGGAGCCAGCAGCGGCGGAGGCGCCTTCGACCAGGCGGGCGGTAGCCATGGCGCCGGCGCGGCCGCGAGGGCGGATACGCGGCGGGGCTGCTGGGCCCGTGGCCGGCGCGCGGAAGCCGTCGGCGCTCGCGCTCGATGCCGTCGCGCGTTGGCCGCGCGCGTGGGTCGCCGCGGGGGTGCTGGCGGTGGCGTTCGTCGGCGTCCTCATCTGGGCGTTGGCGCTCCAGGGGCGGGTGAACGACAAGGATCGGGAGATCGCCGCGCTGCGGGAGCAAAACCAGGCGATCCGTGAGGAAAATCAGGCGATCCGCGCGCGCGCCAACTCGACGGCTTGGCGGATGGTGGCGACGGCGGAGGGGCCTGTTGGCGCGGAGGGGACGGTCTTCTTCTCGCTTCCGGACCAGCGCGGCGTCGTCTACCTGGTCCAGATGCCGCCGCTTTCGGACGGCCGCGTCTATCAGCTGTGGTACCTGCAGAGTGAGCCGGGAGCGGAGCCGCCGGTGCCAGGGGCAACGTTCACCGTGGATGAGCAGGGCCAGGGCTTCGCGCCGATCGATCCGCTGGCGCCGACGTTCGATGTTATCGCCGTGACCGAGGAGCCAGCGGGCGGAAGCGATCAGCCGACTGGGGCGATTCTGCTGCGCGGCCAGCTTGCTGGAGCGGCCGGGTAGGCCATCGAGCCGGCGTCACTCCGTCAGGTACCAGTCCTTGACGTTCCAAAGGAGATAGGTGAAGGCGCTGGGCCAGAAGCCGCCGACGTTATCGGCCGCGGCGGCGTAGGACTTGTCCCAGAACAGGAAGATGACTGGGACTTCCCGGCGCAGGAGCTCCTGGATCTCGAAGTAGAGCTCCTTGCGTTGCTGCTGGTCCGTTTCCGCGGCCGCGCGGGCCGTTAGGTCATCGATCTCGTCTTGGAAGTTGTAGCGATAAAAGAAGGCTGGCAGGTTGCCGCCGGGGCCGGTCGGACTGGTTGGGATCTGCGACGAGTGCCAGTAGAACATATTGTCCGGGTCGTTGAAGTTCGACCAGCGGTAGTACCCGGCCGTCATCCTGTCGCTGAACTGATAACCGGTTGGGCCCCAGAGGATTGAAGCCGGAGCAAGCTTGACGGTCGCGGCGACGCCGATCTGGCGCCAGCTCTCGGCGATCATCTCGAGGATGCGCGGCGCTTGGGGATCGGATGCCTCGCCCCAGAGCTCGATCTCGAGGCGCTGTCCATCGCGCTGGCGGACGCCGTCCTCCCCCGCGCGCAGACCCGCCTTGTAGAGCAGGGAGCGCGCCTTGACGAGGTCATACGGGCGCGGCTCGAGGTCAGGATGATAGGCCCAGGAGCCGGGCGACTGGTCGGCGAAGGCGGGAATCGCTCGCCCGCCGAGGATCTCGTCAACGATCCGCTGCTTCGGCGTCGCATAGTCCAATGCCTGGCGGACGGCAGTCTCCCGCAGAAACCCGATCTGCTTGAGGTCGAGATGGCCCCACGTCAGCGCCGGGAACTCCAAGACCGTGACGTTCTCGATGGAGAGCGCCTCCGAGAGGAGGTCCTGGCTCGGCGTCCCGATCCGGCTTGCGATGTGGATCTCGCCCCGACGCAGCGCCGCGAGCTGTTCCTCGTGATTCGGGAAGACGCGCACCCGGACCCGGCCTAGCTGCGCGCGCGGTCCCCAGTACTCGCGGAATCGCTCGAGGACGATGACGTCGCCGCCGTTCTCGACGAAGCGCAATGGGCCGGTGCCGACCGGCCGGCGGGTGAACTCGCGGGCGAAGCGGTCCGGCGCCTTCTTGAGCTGGCTGACCGGGCTGATGACGCCGTGGTTGAACGTGCCGGTCGCGATGTTGGTCAAGAACGGCGCGTAAATCTCCGTGGTGGTAACGACGACCGTCGATTCATCAGGTATGGCGATGTCGCGAATCTTCTCCCAGCCCAGGCGCGACCACGCCGGCAGATCCTGATTGACGATCATCTCCCACGTCTTGACGATGTCCTCCGCGGTGAGTGGATCGCCGTTGTGGAAGCGGACGCCCTTGCGGAGCCGGAAGGTGTAGACGAGCCCGTCGTCGGAGATTTCGTAGCTCTCGGCGAGGGCGGGGCGGAGGCGCTGCTTGCTATCAATGGCGAGCAGGCCTTCCATGATGCCGGAGAGGACATCAAACGACTGTCCGTAGAGATTGGCGACGTAAGGTGTCAGGGTATCGATCCGGCCGACGATGCCGGCGATGAGGCTGCCGCCACGCCGTGGCTCGCCCCTCGGTGAGGTGCGCTTGGTCGCGGGGACGGGACGACGATCCGCCTGGAGCCTGGGATCCGTGACGACGCGCGCGGCGCTCGGGTCGGGCTGCGCCAGGGCGCGGTCGCCGGTGACTTGGAGCGCCAGCGCGATGAGGGGTGCCGCGAGGCCGAGATCGCGTGCGCGCTCAACGAGCTCCCGACGCGAGATGCGCCGCTGAAAGCGGGCGCGGATCAGATCGTTGACGTTGTGATAGCCGCGTGGGTCGTCGGTGGTACGGTGGGAATCGTCCCCGCGCTGAGACGTCATAGGCAGTTCCTCGGGGTCTGGCGGGCAGGATCGCGTGGCTTCCGCGCAGGCAGAGATCGAGACATCGTTTCGGACCGCAAGCTCGCCGGATTGACGGGCGTTGAGTCACGTCACATTGTAGTACAGTGAGCCGAAAGTACCGGCCGAACGTGGAGATTTGATTGGGACATTCGTCACATTTGATGCGTGCAAGAGTTCGCAGGTGCTCGGCGACGAAAGGCTGAGGCGCGCGGGCGAGGCGACGGCTTGCGCGCGGCAGAGGGTGCAGGGTTCATGACCGTTGGTTCATGATATCGCTGTCGGCTGCTGGCGATGGGCATCAGAGCCGGCGCCTCTGTTGTGCCCGGGATTGGGTTGTTGGGAAGGAGGAGAGTGATGACCGAGCGTGACGTTGCCCACGTCCGCATCGTGTATTGCACGTCGTGAGGGTATCTGAGTAGAGCCGCCAGGTTGGCGGAGAGCATCCTGCATGATTATGCAGATCAGTTGCCGGGAGGCGTGACTCTCATTCCTGGCAGCGGCGGCATCTTCGAGGTGACGTACAACGGGCAACTGATCTATTCGAAGGCCCAGACCGGCCGCTTCCCGAATCCCAATGAGGTAGAGGAGAAACTTGAGGCGCTGCTTGGCTGAGCAGCGAATTGGGAGGGAATTGGGGAAGGGGAGTTACACGCGGCGAGTTGTGGGGCTCGGGAAGCGGCAGGTCCTAGGCCATCGCGAGTGATTCGGTCGCGGCGAGTCGCGGCGCTGCTGGAGGCGTCGGGGCTCGCCGCGCGAATCTACCCGAGGCGCCGGTCAGGCGAAGCCGGAAGACAACGCCCGGCGCCCCGGCGGACGGCGCCACCATCGGCGGCGCGGATTCCGCGAGCAAACTCAGTGCGACCTTGCGCTCAACCGGATCGGTCACCTCCTCAAAGGTTCCATCCGCCACGACGCTGCGCCAGGTCGTGGCGTCTTCTTGCTCGTCGACTTCGAAGCAGACGCGCGGGTCGGACCGCAGGGCCGAGAGTTTGCGGCCAGGCTGCGCGTACCCATAGATCAGGCCGCCGGCATAGACGTAGCTGATCGGAACGACGTAGGGGCGACCATCGGCTAGGCAAGCGAGGCGCCCGACGTGGTGCCGGTGAAGCAACGCTCCGATGTCGTATGGATGCAGCGGCCCGATCATCGTCAATCTCCCTCCGGCGGGACGGCGCCGATCGGGATGAGATAGCACCAGGGCAGTCCAGGAATGATGCCGACGATTGCCCCGGGCACGTCATACCAGGCGATACCGCGGCCGCCAGCGCCGAGCGGACTGACGGCGTCGGGAGGACCGGCCGGCCGTTGGATCGTCGTGCAGCGATGGGCGGAGAGCCAGACAAAGAATGCGGCAGGAGCGTCCTCGCCGCGCCAGGCAGCGTTGAGAGCGGTATCGTAGGCGAGAGCGAGGTCGCTGGCCCGCTGAATTCTGGAAGGAGCCGGCTGGTGAAAAAGTGAGATCTCGGGGATCTCGGATAAGGGACCGGTGTCAAGCATGGGCACCTCCGCGGCTGCGAGCGGGATGATTCGTTCCTCGTGCTCACGATGATGTCCCGCTCCCCGTAACAGGGTCATGACGGCGCCCGGACGCGATGTTACAGCGGCGTGACAGCCGCGGGCCGCGACCGATGGTCAGGGCGCCCTCTGTCACGTCCCCGCAGCGCGGAAGCAGCCGGCAATGTGGTCGTTGACCATGCCCACGGATTGCATGAAGGCGTAGCAGATCGTCGGGCCGACGAAGGTGAACCCGCGCTTGCGCAAGTCCCGCGACATGGCGACCGATTCTGGCGTCTGGGTTGGTACATCGGCGGAGGTGGCCGGCGCCGGCTTGCGCAGCGGCCCGCCGTCGACGAAGGACCAGAGGTAGTCCGCGAAGGAGCCAGTTTCCTCGACGAGGCGCAGGTAGGCGCGGGCGTTCTTGATCGCGCCCTCGATCTTGAGGCGGTTGCGGATGATGCCGGGATCGGCGAGGAGCCGGGCGACGTCATCCGGCCCAAAGGCGGCGATGCGGACGGGGTCCCACTGGTGAAAGACCTCGTTGAGCCGGTTGCGACGCTCGAGGATCAGCCGCCAGGAGAGGCCCGCCTGGAAGCCCTCGAGCATGAGCCGGGCGAATAGCTCACCATCGTCCCAGCAAGGTATGCCCCATTCCTCGTCGTGATAGGCAAGCAGCAGTGGATGGCCGAGCGCCCAGGAGCAGCGCGTCAGATCGTCGGTCGCGGTCATGGTTCCCCCTTTGCGAACACAGCGTGCTCGTCCGATCGCGTGGATAACGCTGGGCGACGCATCATGTGAGAACCGCGAGCGGAATGCTGGCGAGGACGACGGCGCCGGCTGGGCCGCCAAGCTCGAGGTCGACGCAGGCCGACGTCAGGATATAGGCATCTTCCGGCGAGAAGCCGCGCTCGCGTGTCAGGTAGTCGAACATGAGCGCGACGGCTTGACGGCGCGCGGGGTTGAAGTCGAGTCCGAACGAGGAGTCGTCCGCGGTCAGGCCGACGGTGTAGAGCCGATCGGGCGTCTCGATGCGGGGTGTCTGGAGCGCGAGACCTTTGCGCACGCGGAGTCGCACCGTCGCGACGCCGGGACACTCGATAGAGACAAAGGTAGGCTCGTGCGCGCCCATCGCGGCGTGGAGGTCGCCGAGTGAGAAGAGTCCGCCCGGCACTTGGGCGGGGAGGAGGACCGTGCTGCCCGGTCTGATCTGCGGAAGATCGTAGTTACCGCCCCAGGGGTACGGCGGGCCGAGCGTCGAAGATTGACCCTTGGCTGGCGCGAGGCCGAGGCAGCCGATGCTCGGGCGGACCGGAATCGTCAGCCGGTCCGAGATGTGGATTTGACCGTCGCGGATCGGGAGGCGGCGCAGCATCGGGCGCTGCAGGCGGCGGGCGAGCAAACCGTAGCCGGGTATGTAGGCGCACCATCCCCAATCGGCGGGGGTGATGTCGAGTATCTCGACCGCGACGGCATCGCCGGGCTCAACGCCCTCGATATACACCGGGCCGGTGATGGCGTTGATGGCATCGAGATCGAGAATTTCCAGCCAACGGTCGCCGGCGGCGATGAGGTGCTCGATCGGCTTGGCCGATGTCTCGAACCGGACGATCTCGCCGGGCTGGACGCGGAGCGCGGGCTCGACGTCGGGTCGGAACGCAAAGGCGGTGCGCTCGGCGCCGATGGTGTGGATCTTACCCGTCTCTGTCACGTCTGGTCGCTCCTGTCATCTGCTGTAGGATGCCCGATTGGGAGCCGCGCTTCGAGTCTTGTGAGCGAACGCGTTCGCGAGGGTGACGAGGGGCGGCACCCGCGACCGGCGCGCCGCGTTAATGATTGACAGGCACGCAGGTTGCGCGCAGGCCCATGCATTCTGGCCGGCATCCTGCTTGCGGGATGATGTTGCCTCACTCGCGTCAGCTGAATGGGAGGTTTCCGATGCACCGCCGACTTCGACTCATGCTGTGGAGTCTGTCCGTCCCGCTGGCCGTCGTGAATGCCTCCCTGGCAATGGCGCAAACGGTCACGCCAAGCGGGGATTTGGGCCCGCCGACCGCCGCGGAATGCCAGATCGCGCCGCGCTCCGAGGCGGAGATCATGGCGCTGGCTGCCACGCCCGTCGCTTCTGCCGCGACGCCGGAGGCGCCCGAGCCAGCGACGCTGCCGGAGGGTGACCCGGCCGATCCGGCGGTGATCGCGGCGCTGGAGCAGACGCTGCGGGAGGTTGTTGCCTGCGCCGAGGCGCGCGATCTGGGCCGGCTGCTAGCGCTCTATACCGATGAGTACATCAGGAGCGAGGTCTTCGCGGACGAGCCGGTGCCGATCGTGCCGGGGAGTAGTGGTGCGGGGACGCCGGAGCCGGGGTCCTCGCCGGTAGGCGTTGATCGGACGCCGGTCATCCTGGAGGCGCGGATGCTGCCAGACGGCCGCGCCGCAGCTCTCGTGACCATTGTCGAGCCGGGCGCGCCCGTTGACGTCGTTTGGTTCGCTCAGGTCAGCGATCGCTGGCTGATCGACGCGGTTCGGCCAGCGGCGACTCCGGCGGCGACGCCGGTCGAGACGACAGAGCCATCGCCGGTGTCCGATGAGCTGCTGAACAGTCCGCCGGTGCAAGCGGTCTTGGCGGACGCGGCAAGCCGCCTGGGGACCGCGCCGGACCAGGTGACGATCGTGACGATCGAGCCGGTCGAGTGGCCGGATACCTCGCTCGGGTGTCCCCAGCCTGGCGAGTTCTACGCGCAGGTGATCACGCCGGGATACCGCATCATCATCGAGAGCGAAGGGCAACGTCTGGAGTATCACACTGATATGGAGAGCAATTTCGTGCTCTGTGAGGCGCCCGCCTGACCGATACCCTCCGCGAAGCGCAGCAGCGGCATTGTTGCGATTCTGTTGCGAAACCCTGGCTTGACTTTTGCACTGTTGGTGCATGGGCCGGGGTATCCTGCCAGCGTCAAGGTGATCGAGGATGATAGGATCACCTAGGACCTCGGAAGAAGTAATTCGGGCGGGCCGCTAATGACCTGTCCTGGCGACTGAGAAGGACCGAGCGGCGGTTTGCGCCGGCGATACGCTGGCAGAGGAGGTGTACCATGGTCATGACGCGCGCCAAAGCCTACGCGTTGACCGCAGTGTCGGCAGTGCTCTACGTGCTGCTCTTCTGGGCCTTTACGGACGGGCTCTTCAGTCTCAAGGGAGACGTTCTGTTCTCGCAGAAAGGGTCCGACGGCATCACGGTTATCTCCGAGGGCACGATTTGGACCTATGTGCTCCTCGCAATCATCATCATCACGGGGATCTACCAGGCGCAGAAGCTGCCTCCCGAGGGCGTGGAGCTTCGCTCGCGGGTGGATGAGCAGACGCCCGGTCAGACGCATGATCCCACTTGGTGGCGGCTCCTGCTCGGCAATGTCTACCTGAGTGTCTTCTGGATGCCGCTGCGCTTCTTCGTCGGTCGCGAGTGGCTGGCGGCTGGTGAGCACAAGATTCGCGACAGCAAGTGGATGGACGGTGGCACGGCGCTGGTTTCGGGCAATCCGGAGGCGCCGGGGTTCTGGGAGCGGATCGTGTCGCCTGATGCCGCGCCGAATCCGACCTACGCCTGGTTCTCCGACTTCATCCAGTGGATGATCGATCGGGGCTGGGAGAACTGGTTCGCCAAGCTCATCGCGATGGGTGAGTTCCTGGTCGGTGTTGGCCTGGTGGTCGGAGCGCTCGTTGGCATCGCGGCCTTCTTCGGCTCCTTCATGAACTTCAACTTCCTGCTCGCCGGCACCGCCAGCAGCAACCCGGTTCTGTTCGGACTCAGCGTCTTCCTGATCCTGGCCTGGAAGGTCGCTGGATATTGGGGCCTCGACCGGTATCTGCTCCCGGCGCTCGGCACTCCTTGGCAACCCGGCAAGCTGGTGCGCCGAGGGGCGGAGCCGCAAGCGACGCCAAGTCCCGCGGACTAACGTCGCTGGGGGAACAATTCAAACCTCTCACGCCAGGAGGAGCCGGGTCGCAAGACCCGGCTCCAACGCGTCCGGGGACGGGCGCGCGCAAGTTCGGCGCTCCCGTCTCTCGCTTGTCATACGCGCGGAATTAGTTCTCCTCGACGCGCATGACTCGGATCAGGATGGCGGTCAGGGCGAGGATGACGAGCAGGAGTAGGACCGAGGCGGCGGAGGCGCGCCCCATGTCCAGGTTGGTGAAGCCGACCTTCCAGATGCGGAAGGAGATCGTCTCCGTCGCGCCGCCGGGGCCGCCTGCGGTCAGGATGTAGATCAGGTCGTATGTCTTCATCGCCGCGATCATCCGGATGAGGACGGCGACGAGGATGACCGGCGCGAGGAGGGGCAGGGTAACTGTCCAGAAGACCTGCCAGCGATTGGCGCCATCAACGACCGCGGCTTCCATCGGCTCCTTCGGCAGCGCGGTTAGCCCGGCGAGGACGATGACCAGGAGGAGCGACGTCTCGTGCCAGACGTCGACGCCGATGACCGCCGGCATCGCGGTGCTGCGGTTGCCGAGCCATTCTTGCCCGGGGAGCCCGAGCGTCTTCAGTAGCCAGTTGACGGCGCCGAGGTCCGGGTGGAGGAGCAGGCGCCAGATCAGACCGACGGCGACCGGGCTGACGAGGAGCGGGATGAGCAGAATGGCGAGATAGATGTTGCGGAACCGCAAGCCGGGCTGGTTCAGGAGCAGGGCGAGCCCGAGGGCGATCGCCAGCTCCAGGAGGACGACCGAGACAGTCAGGACGACCGTGTTCTTGGCCGCCTGGATGAAGACGTCCATGCCGAGGACGTCGCTGAAGTTCTCGAACCGGACGAAATCCCCGATGCCCCCTTCGGTGAGGTCGTATTCATGGAGCGAGACCCAGAGGGCGTAGAGGAGGGGGAAGCCGACGACCGCCAGCAGACCGACGATCGTCGGCAGGACCATCCAGATTCGGAATGGGATGAAGCCGCGTCGAACGGGGCGCTGCAGCGTCTCCCGAGGACGCGACTCGACGGAGACGCGTCCCGGGATACCCTGACCGGCCAATTGATCCTGAGACATCGAGGCTACAGCCTTTTCCGGCGCAACACCTGAGCGTTAGAGGAGATCGGACAGCTCCTCCGCGGCGGCGTCCATCGCCTCTTGCGCGCTCTTGCCGCCGGCAACGGCGTCGCTGAGGTGCCGGCCGACGATCTCGACGAGCGTCGCCTGCTTCGTGACGCCCGGGAGCCCCTTGCTGGTCGCGATCAGATCCCTGACCTGCGCCATCCACGGGTACTTCGAGGTGTACTCGGGATTGTCGTACGGCGCCTTCTGGGCGGCGACGCCGCCGCCGAGAGCGCGCCGCATCGCGATGTCGGGCGACTCAACCCACTTGATGAACTCCCAGGCGGCATCCGGATTCGGCGAGCTCTTCGGGATGCCCCAGCTCCAGGATCCGGTCAGGCCGACGCCGCCGGGCATCGTCGTGACCGCGCCCTTGCCCTTGACCTGCGACTCCTCCAGGTTCTCGCCATCGGAGAGGAGGAAGAGGTAGCTGACCGCGCTGAAGGCGCGACCCTGCCGCCAGAGCGCGCCGGTGTCGTTGAGGTCCGCGTTGGCCGCGCCGGGCTGAGCCGCGTTCTTGATCGCGTCGATGTAGAGCTCGGCCGCCTTGACGCCAAGCTCGTTGTTGATGGTGGGCTGCGTCAGCTCGGCGTCGTAGAAGTCGCCGCCGACGCCATAGAGATAATTGCAGAACTCCATGACGATCGGGTCGCCCTGCATGCCCTGCATCGCGGCGCCGTACAGCTCGTCCGGCCGCAGCTGCTGGATGATCTTGATCTGCTCGACATACTCCTCGACGGTCGTCGGCAGCGCCAGTTCCTTGCCGGCCTTGGCCTGGTAGTCGTCGCGGAACGCCTGGTCCTCGAGCAGGTCCTTCCGGTAGATGAGACCCATCGGGTAGACGTACATCGGGATGTAATAGGTCTTGCCGTCGACCTGGGAGCCGATGTTGAGCACCGATTCGGTGTAGCGTGAGAGGTCAATGGCACCGTTGCTGTTGGCGATGCGCTCGCCGAGGTCCTCGACCCAGCCGGCGCGGGCGAACTCGTAGACCCAGTAGAAGTCGACTTCGAGGAGGTCGTAGATGCCACCGCCTTCGCCAGCGGCGAGGGAGGCGACGAGCTTGTCGTGCATGACAGGGTAGACGACCTTCTCGAACTGGACTTTGATGCCGGTCTGCTCCTCGAACTCCGGCAACAGCTCCTCGACGAGGGTGGTCTCGAGGAGGTCCTCCATCAGCACGTTGAGCGTCGTGCCCTCGTATTCACGGGAGAGTTCCGTCTGGCTGGCGCGGGTGGAGCGGCTAAACCACGTTCCCGACCAAAGCCCGACGCCAGCGGCGCTCGCGCCCTTGATGAGCCGGCGCCGATCCACTGTGCGATTCAAGCCGTTCATCGTTGTCTCCTTTCGCTCGCTGCTTCCGCTACTTCAGCGCGCCGAACGTGAGGCCGCGCACCAAGAATCGCTGGATCACCCAGGTGAGTAAGACGATTGGGATCATCATCGCGATCGTCGCCGCGCAGATCGCGCTGACTTGGTGCCCCTGGGAGGTCATGAGCGATGCGAGAGCGACGGGCATCGTGCGCGAATCGCGGCCGGTGAGAATGAGGGCAAAGAGGAAGTCGTTCCAGCTCAGGACGAAGGCGAAGATGCCGGCGGCGAGCAGGCCGGGGAGGGAGACGGGGATGACGACCTGGCGGAACGCCTGGAACCGCGTCGCACCGTCCACGAGCGCTGCGTCCTCGATCTCGCGCGGGATGCCTTGGAAGAAGCCGATCAAAATCCAGACGACGAAGGGGAGATTGAACGAGAGATAAACGAGAGCGAGCGTCAGACCGCGGTCGTAGAGATTGAACTCGCGGCCGAGGAACGAAACCTGCTCGCGCACCATCAGGTAGAAGGGGATGACGAGCGCGACGGGCGGGAGCATCTGCGTGCCGAGGATCGTCAGGCTGAGCGCCGAGCCGCCAGTCCGGAAGCGGGCGATCGAATACGCGGCCAGGGAGCCGATGACGAGACTGATGAGGGCGGAGATGACGGCGATCCAGAACGAGTTCCAGAGGAACTGCTGAAAGCGATCCTCGACGAAGATGCGGCGGTAGTTCGCGAGTGTTGGCGTGAAGTCGAGCGTGGCCGGCCGATAGGCAAAATCGGTCGGCGCGAACGACGTCCGTGCCGTCCAGAGGACGGGGACGAGGATGGTCAAGCTTGCCAGGATGAGCACCAGGTGCGTCAGGAAGATGCTCGTCCTGAAGCGTCGCCGGTCACGACCGGCTGACGAGTCTGGCAGACGGGTAGACACCGCGGTTGCCAAGACACAACTCCCTTGAGTCGCAAATCATGCAGACCTGGGTGAGGCAGCACGTGGGTCGCCGCGGGCAGGGTACAGACGACGGAAGTGGCTGTCAAGCGTGTGGAAACACAAGACAAACGCGGAATGCAGTTGACGGCGCACAAGAACGTTCGTAACGTCCCGAAGCGCGAGAGCGCGAGCCAATCGGTAGAGGGAGGAAACGGATGACTCAAGAGCGGGTATTGGCAGGGAAGGTAGCGCTGGTGACAGGCGCGGGCGCCGGGATCGGGCGGGCGATCGCGCGGGGGCTTGGCGAGGCCGGCGCGACCGTGGTGGCGACCGATATCGATGAGGCGATGGCAAGCGAGACGGCGGCGGGGATTCCGGGCGCTCGCGCGTATCGGCTCGATGTCACGTCGTTGACCGAGGCGGAGCAGGTGATCCAGACGGTCGAGCGCGAGGTCGGGCCGCTGGACATCCTGATCAACAACGCGGGCGTCTCGACGATGCGAGCGGTCTGGGATCTGACCGAGGAAGATTGGGACTTCAACATGGACGTCAACGCCAAGGGCGTCTTCCTCGTGACCCGCGCGGCGCTGCCGGGCATGATGGCGCGGCGCTCCGGATGCATCGTCAACACGGCATCGATGGCGGGGAAGAAGGCCGTGCCGCTTCTCGCGCACTACGCCGCGTCGAAGTGGGCGTGCATCGGGTTCACGAAGTCGGCGGCGGTCGAGCTTGGACCGTACGGAATCCGTGTCAATTGCGTCTGTCCGGGCTACGTGGCGACGCCGATGCAGGAGCGGGAGCTGGTCTGGGAGGCGGAGCTGCGCGGCATCACGGTCGAGCAGGTGAAGGCAGACTACATTCGCCTGACGCCGCTCGGGCGGATCGAGACGCCGGAGGACGTTGCGAAGGTTGTCGTCTTCCTCTGCACGCCAGCGGCGGAGTTCATCACGGGCGCGGCGATTGACGTGACGGGCGGGGCGAACTTGACGTAATTAGGGGATTGAGAAGCCCATTGCAGATGCGCGCCGGCTCGCGTTGCGGTCAGCCGTGCCGAGCCGGCGCGATTGTCATTCCTGCTCGGTGATGCGGCGGGCGGCGGCGCCGATGTTGCGCGGCACGCGGGCCGGGAGGTCGGCTTCGCCTTCGGGCGGGGTGTCGTCGTTGAGCTTGATCCAGCCGTGGCGGAGCGCGTAGATCACCGCCTGCGTGCGGTCGTTGACCGCGAGCTTGCGCAGGATCGAGGTGATGTGGTTCTTGACCGTCTGATCGCTGATGTTGAGGATGCGGGCGATCTCTTTGTTGCTGTTGCCCTGGGCGACGCAATCGAGAATCTCAACCTCGCGCGGCGTGAGTGGGGAGAAGACGCCGTCGGTGGCGTGCTCCATTTGCGAGAGCTCGCGGAACTGGTCGAGCACGCGCGACGCGACGAACGGCCGCGAGAGGACGTTCTCGTTTATCAGGTATTCGCCGCGGGCCACCCGCCGGATCAGCTTAACGATCTCCTCCGCCTCGATGTCCTTGGTAGCGTAGGCGGCCGCGCCGACGCGGATGGCGTGGAAGAGCTGCTCATCATCCTCGTGCATGGTGAGGATGATGACGCCGGTTTGCGGATGGCGGCGGCGGAGAATGCGGGTCACCTCAAGGCCGCTCATCTGCGGCATGTTGATGTCGATCAGCACGACATCCGGCACGAGCATGTCCGCCATTTGGACGGCGGTTTGCCCATCTCCGGCCTCGCCAACGACGATGATGTCGGTCTCGTTCTCAAGACTCCAGCGGACGCCGCGACGAAATAGGGGGTGATCGTCGACGATTAGGACTTGGATGCGGTTCACGGATCATCCTCCAAAACGCGGCCTCTCACCGACTGAGCGCGGCGCTGAGCGGACCCGTCTGCGCGCGCAGCCGCATCCGTAACCGGATGACCGTACCGGATCCTGGAGCGCTATCGACGGTCAGCTCGGCTCCTGCCAGTTTAGCGCGTTCGCGCATTCCTGGCAGCCCCGCGCCGGTGCCCGGCCGGGAGACGACGGCTTTCGGATCAAAGCCCCGGCCGTTGTCGGTGATGGTCAATTCCAAGATGCCATTGTCATGCCGAAGCTCGATCGAGCCTTCGACATCCGCGCCGGCATGCTTATGAATGTTTTGCAATGCTTCCTGAACAATACGGAAGATCGTCAATTCCTGTTCTGGCGTCAGTGGCGGTAGCGGCTCCTCCATGTGGAGGCTAATGCGCTTGGCGAAGAAGCGATTGTAGTCCTCCACGTAGCGACGGAGCGTCGGAGCGAGGCCCTGATCCTGCAGCATCGTCGGACGCAGGTCGAACATGAAGCGCCGGATCTCGACGACGCCGTCCTTGAGAAGCTCGCGCACCCGCTGCAACTCCTCGCCGACTTGATCCGGGGCGCGGCGGGCGACTTGCTCCGCGATCTGGATTGCGTAAATGGCGTTGGTGAGCACCTGGGCCGGGCCGTCGTGGATCTCGCGGGCGAGCCGGCGGCGCTCATCCTCGCGCGCGGCGTTCATCGCCTGCTGGATCCGGACGTCCGTCGTCTCCTGAACTGAGCGGAAAGCGTGCTCCTGCGAAAGCTGGTCCTGGCAAAGCTGGATGAGTTGCAGCACGCTAGCCAGGTTGCCGCGCAACGCGACCGAGCGATTGACTTCTTGCGCGAGTTCCTGCGCGCCGGCGCGCATCGCCTCGATGTCGAAGAGGGGAGAGGTCCCTCGATCGCCGCGGCCCGATGGCCGCTGGTAGAGGGCCGAGTCGAGCTGGAACTCTTCGAGGAACCGTTGGAGCTCAGCTTGTTCCTGGATTGCCTGGGCCGCGAACTGCGAGGCGCGCTCGAGGAGTTGCATCAGGCGCCCCTCTGTCGAGGACAGCTCGCGCCGTGCTTCATCGAGAATCGCCTGAAGGGTTTCCACCGACTGCGTTGTCTCGCGAGGTTCCACGCTGCTGCTGGCTCCGGACACGACGTCGCTCCGCTTTGGTCGGCGCCGCCGGGGGCACGGGCCTCCTCGAATCAGGGTAACGCGGGAGACACGCGACGTGATGGGCTTGGACTCACCCGAATGTACTAAGTCTTCGGTCCAACCGTCACTCGTGGTCAGGTATCGCCGCTGACATTGAATCATCCTCCATCGGTCCTGCCCCGCGCAACCTTTGACCCGATTCGACTGGCGCGGGTCAGGCGCTATCCGGCACCCGCCGAACGAGCCCGTGCCCGATGAGGAACTCCAGCGCTTCGATCACCTCCACTTCCGCCAGCACCGTGCGCGCCGCGATCTGGACGACGCTCCCCGGATCGGAGGTCGCGACAAAGACGCGCCAATGATTGGCGCTGAGCCGGATCGGCTGGCGGGGAACGCTGCCCGTCCGCTCGAAGCGAGTCTGGCGCGAGGGGATGATGTCGGCGACTCGCGCCCAGGTCTCGCTCCAGCGAGTCCCTTCGAGGACGGCGCGGTCGGCGGAGACGCGAACGGGCAGCCATTCGCCGCTGGTGGGCAGGTTTTGGCGGAAGCGGAATTTTCCGTCGCGAATGTCGAACAGGGCGTAGAGGAGACGCTCGACCTGCCGGGAGACGAACGCGGTCCACTCCTCGGCGGTCATGTAGCCGCCGGCGAGGATGGCGGCTCGCAGATCGGCGATGCTGGAGTTGGTGGCGAGGAGGCCGGTCAGGACGTCGGACGGCAGGAGGTCGGAATCCTTGAGCTCCTGCGCCAGTGTCCAGCCGTCGGCGGTCAGGCCGGTGATCGTACCGGCAGTGAAGATCACGCCGTACACGGAGTCGCGGCGGACGATCTCCAAGACACCAGTTCGCGATCCGAGCGAGATGAACTGCAGGATATCCGCGAGCGGAAACTCCCGCATGTCACCTTCCACGCGTCACCTCCAGGCGCGGCACGAATCGAGCGCTACTAACGACACGATAGCAGGGCCGGAACGCGATCGGCATGGGGAAATGGGAGGAATCATTGGTGTTGATGCCGCGACGCGTGCCTTGGGGTCACCGGTAGCGGCCGCGCAAGTCGTTCCATTTGACGCGCAGGACGTCCCAGACATTGGTGATCGTATCGCTGACGGGGTTGACTTTGCTTTGCGTGCCGTAGGTCCAGACGACGGGTACCGACTCGATGCGGTAGCCGAGCCGGCGGGCGATGACGAGCAGCTCGACATCGAACGCGGTGACGCGGGGGCCGAGCACGGGATCGTCCGGTGAGGCATAGAGACGCGCGCGAGAGAGGATCTGCTGAGCGGCCTCGCGCCGAAAGAGCTTGAAACCGCACTGCGTATCCTGCACGCCAGGCAGGACGAGGAGGCGGACAAACAGATTGAAGACGCGTCCCATCAGGTGGCGATAGGCGGGCTCGCCGATGCGGCGCGCGCCGACGCCCTCCCGCGAGCCGATGACGACAGCGGCGCCGTTCAACGCGGACTCTCGAAAGGTTTCCAGGTATTCGAGCGGCGTCGCGAGGTCCGCGTCGGAGAAGGCGATCAAGTCGCCGCGAGCCGCAAGCATCCCGGCGCGGACGGCGGCAGCCTTGCCGCCGTGCGGGATCGTCAGGACGCGAATGCCAGGCCGGCTCGCCGCGAAGTCGCGGGCCAGGGTGGCGGTCGCGTCGCGGCTGCCGTCGTCGATCAGTAGGAGCTCCGAGGAGTACGGCTGGCGCTCCAAGTATTCCCAAGCAGTTTGGAGCGTGGATCGAATGCGAAGCGCCTCGTTGTACGCGGGAATGACCAGGCTCAACGACGGCGATGGCTGTTTCGGTTCGTCAGTCACCGTCACCTCGAACAGAACGGATTCATTCACCCGAGCGGCGCGGAGAATGATGGAGCATCCGGGCCGCGTGTTGCCGGGGGAAGTATAGGGAGTGCGGAGTGCTGGGTGCTGAGGAGGGGGATAGGGGTTGGGGGTTCGGAGTGAAGGAGAGTGGCGGGGGCAGGGGGGTGTTGGTATACTTATGTCGTGACCTTGGGGATGTTTGGTTTCGACAGGGTCCGAGGTCAGATTGTTGCGTGCCGAGGCGCCCAGCCTCGATAAAATGGGCAAAAAAAGTAGCTGGCAATCAGCAGCTTGCTCTCGCTGCCTAAGTCACTGACCTCTAGGTAGCGCGTCCGCCCGGACCTCTCCCCGCCGGGACCGGATGCGGGCGTCACCCAGGCGGGGCGCGACGGTCAAGTCCGCCGGAGCGAGACCGTCTAAGACAGTCCGGCTCACCGTGGCGCGACCCTGTCGGTGGGGGCGCGGCACGGCAGACAAAACACCGACTACGCGCGTAGGAGACAATCGACCGAAGATTCTGGACGGGGGTTCGACTCCCCCCATCTCCACCGGAAGGAAAACGGCCCGGCAGCAACGCCGGGCCGTTTGTGTACTCAGATTTCGACCGCTACCTCGCCTGGCTAGCCGGTCAGGCGAGCGTCTTCCGCGCCATCTTGCCCGCCGGAGCCCGCGTCCTCGCTCTTCCGGAGCCGATCGACGATCTGCGGCGAGCCGGTGATGGTCCGGTGCACCGGGCACTTCGCCGCGATCTCCATGATGCGGGCCCGCTGGGCGTCGTCGAGCGGGCCGATGAGCTCGATGTCGCGGGTGATAATTTCGATCCGTTGGCGAGGAGACGTCGATTCGCTATTGGCGGCGTCCTCGCTGTGCACGCGCTCGAAGGTCAGATGAACGTTGACGCGCTCCAGCGGCCAACCCTTGCGACGCGCGTACATCTCCAGCGTCATGGCCGTGCACGAGCCGAGGGCGGCGAGCAGCAGCTCGTAGGGAGATGGACCAAGATCCTCGCCATCAGGAGACGGCTCATCCGAGACGAACGTGAATTCGCGGGCGGTAACGTCCATCGCGAAGGGATGCCCAGGCCGAGTCTCGACCGTGACGGTCGCCACCTCCGTCCTCCTTCGTTTGATGTAACGCGCTCAGCGGCGCCTCGATCCGGCTCGCGGCCCTCTCGCTCGCTCCCGGTAGCGCCAGCGCTCGACGGGCCGGCCACCTACCAGGTGCTCGCGCACGATCTCTTCGATCGCCTCCGGCACCAGGTCGTTGTAGAAGACCGGGCCGGGATAGACGTTCATGGATGGGCCGTCATCGCACCGGTTGCGGCAGGTGGTCGCCAGAATCTCGACGCGGTCGGCGATGCCAGCTCGCCTCACCGCGTCCATGAGGACCGGCAAGAGCGCCCGGCTGCCGCGCGGGGTGCAATTCGGGCCGAAGCAGAGATGCACGCGGTAGCTCGCCGGCCGCGAGTCATCGTCGAAGCTATCTGGCGGCTTATCCACTGCTGGCGCCCGCTGGCACCCGGGCTTCGAGCGCCTCGCGGATCAGCAGGTAGTCCTGCTCGCCGATCTCGTGGACGTTGCCTTGGAAGGCGAGCGTCCAGTTCTCCGCCGGCCACTTGCTGACGTAGACCATCTGACGGGCGATGCCCTCGGCCGGAACGAACGCCTCCTCCGTCAGAATGATGTCTGGCTCGATCCGCACGCGGTACGGATAATCTTCCGCCGCCTTCTTCGGGTCGCCGCTCTGCCAGATCCGCTCGTGGCTCTCGAAATAATTCGAGGTGATCGTGGCGATGCCCGCGAACGCCTTCTTCCCGGTGATGTAGTAGATGATCTTGTCACCGGGCTTCATGCGCTCGGCCTTTTTGCGGTGGCGGGACTTGATGCCCTGGATGGTGAAGCCGAGCTCAGCGGTGCGCTGGAAGTTCTCGGGCGATCCAACAATGATCCAGTAGGTTGGCTGCTCCGCGGCGCCTGACATTTCTCGATCTCTCCCTCGTCCACCGGCCGGCCGCGACGGGCAAACCGGCCGCCGTGCGGGGCGCGTTACTGACAGTATGGCACGAGCGTCAAACTGCTGGTCGGACTCGCATGAATGGTGGGCGAGCTCGGCGCTTGGCTCGCCACGATCCCGCGCTGGGCGACCGCCACATCTTTGCTACCTATCGCGCTTGGGCAGGCGCTCCACGTCTGTTGCCGGGCGGGAAGGGGAAGGCGATACTTGACGAGGCGTTGTGGTTCTCATGGCGCGGTAGGTAATGGAAGGACGGGCGGCCATGGACCGCGCGAGCATCATTGAGCGACTAGAGCGGATCGTTGGACCGGGGGGAGTCTTCCACCGGCCGGCTGATCTGCTGGTTTACGAGTACGACGGCTCGGTTGACGGGGCGGTCGAGACCGCGCGGCCAACCGCGGTGGTGCTGCCGACGACGGCGGAGCAAGTTGCCGAAGTCGTGCGGCTGGCGGCCGCCGAAGGGTTGCCGGTGGTCCCGCGCGGGGCGGGCACCGGGCTATCCGGCGGCGCGGTCGCGCAGAGCGGGGGCATCATCATCGCGCTGACGCGGATGAACCGCATCCTGGAGATCGACCGGGAGGATCGCGTCGCGCTCGTCGAGCCGGGCGTCATCAATTTGGAGCTGACGGAAGCCGTCCAGCCGGACGGGTACTTCTTCGCGCCGGACCCGTCGAGCCAGCGCGCCTGCACGATCGGCGGCAATGTCGCGGAGAACTCAGGCGGGCCGCACTGCCTGAAGTACGGCGTGACAACAAATCACATCCTGGGGCTGGAGGTGGTCCTGCCGGACGGGCGCATCGTCTGGGTCGGCGGGCGGACCGCCGGGCAGCCGGGATACGACCTGACCGGCGCGCTGGTCGGCTCCGAGGGGATGCTCGGCATCGTGACCAAGGCGCTGGTGCGGCTGACGCCGCTGCCGGAAGCGGTCACGGTCATGCTCGCCGATTTCCCGGACATTGATTCGGCGTCCCATGCCGTGTCGCGGATCATCGGCGCTGGCATCATTCCCGCCGCGCTGGAGATGATGGACAACCTGACGATCCAGGCGGTGGAGCCCGCGTACCACGCTGGCTACCCGATGGACGCGGGCGCGGTCCTGCTGATCGAGGTGGACGGCATCGCCGAGGACGTCGCCGCGACGGCGGCCGAGGTGCGCGAACTCTGCATCGAGGTCGGCGCGCGAGAGGTGCGCGTCGCGAGTGAGAAGGCGGAGCGCGAGCTGCTCTGGAAAGGGCGGAAGATGGCGCTCGCCGCGATGGGGCGCCTGGCTCCGAACTACTACCTGCATGACACCGTCGTTCCGCGCACCAAGCTGCCGGCGACGCTGCGCCGCGTGGGCGAGATTGGCAATGAGTTCGGGCTGCGGATCGCGAACGTCTTCCACGCGGGCGATGGCAACCTGCACCCGCTGATGCTCTTCGACCGGCACAAGAAGGGGGATGTCGAGCGTATCCTGCTGGCCAGCAAGGAGCTGATCAAGTACTGCGTCGAGGTGGGCGGCAGCCTCTCCGGCGAGCACGGGATCGGGACCGAGAAGCGGGGATACATGACGCTCGTCTTCACGGCAGAGGACTTGGCCGCGATGGCTGGGCTGAAGAACAGCTTCGATCCGCGGGGTCTGTTCAACCCGGAGAAGGTGTTCCCGAAGGGATACGTCTGCGGGGAGGTCCGGGCGCTGCGGCTACAGGCGATGGCACAGAAGCATGGAATCTACGCGTTCTAATCCTTCGCCAGCACAGGATTCGCGCGACCCGGCGTCGGTCGTCATTGATGGAATGTGCCCATCCGCCGTCGTCACGCCGCAGACGCCCACGGAGGTTGCCGAGGCGCTGGCGGACGCGGCGGAGCGTGGTCTGGGAGTCGCGCCGGTCGGCGGGGGGACGGCGCTCGCGCTAGGAAACCCGCCGGAGCGGCTCGACGTAGCGCTCTCGCTGGAGCGGCTGACGGGCATCTTGGCGTATGAGCCGACCGATCTGACGCTTTCGGTCGCCGCTGGCTCTCGGTTCGCGGACGTGCAGGCGGTACTCGCCGAGCACGGTCAGACTCTGCCGATTGACGTGCCGGAGCCGGAGCGCGCGACGATCGGCGGGTTGATCGCGACGGCGCTGGCCGGTCCGCGACGGTACGGGCTAGGGACGCTGCGAGACCTGCTGATCGGGATCTCCGTGGCGCACCCGACTGGGGCAGTCAGCAAGGCCGGCGGGATGGTGGTCAAGAACGTGTCGGGCTTCGACTTGATGCGCCTGTACCACGGATCGCTCGGCACACTGGCGGTGATCGTCTCCGCGAACTTCAAGGTGATGCCGCTGCCGCGGTTCGAGAGCACGATTCAGGCGAGCTATGCGACGCTGTCCGGTGCGTTGGCGGCGGCGGACCGAGTCCGGGGCAGCCGGGTCCGGCCCGCCGCGCTCGAAGTCGCTCAGACGGATGGGCGCTGGTTGCTGGCGGCGCGGATCGAGGGGCGGGAGGAGACGGTTCGGCTGCTCGCGCGCGAGTGCAGCGACCTGCTCGCCGCCGAGGCGACGACGCTAGACGCTGGCGACAGCGCGGCGTGGTGGGCCGGCTATATCAAGGAAGAGTCGCTGGCGCGACACGAGCGCGGCGTCACCGTCCGCCTTGGCACCGTGTCGAAGCGGCTGGGTGAGGTGCTGACGCGCGCGACGGAGCTCGCGACGGAGCACGAGCTGCCGCTGGAAGCGATCCACGTCTCGCCAGGACTTGGCGCGGCGCTGCTCAAGATCGGCGGGGAAGCGGACGAGGCGACGGTCGCGCGGTTCCACCAGTGGCGCGAGTCGCTCTTGGGGCTGACAGATTATTTGACGGTGATGCGAGCGCCGGTGGAGTTCAAGCGCGGCATTGACGTCTGGGGGAAGCCGCCGGCGACGCTTGACGTCATGCGCGCGCTCAAACAGGAATTCGATCCAACGCGGGTCCTGAATCCGGGGCGATTTGCCGGCGGGATCTAAGCGTGGTGAGGACGCCTTCGCGGGCGTCTGCCAGAGGATGGACGAAGATGGTCGTTGCGGAGGAAGCCGATCTGCGCCGGTTGGGCGGGTTTTCGGGGACGGATGTGCCGGAGCCCGAGCTACTGCGTGCCTGCGTCCATTGCGGCATGTGCCTGTCCTCGTGCCCGACGTACCGGATGACCGGGCAAGAGATGTCCTCGCCGCGCGGCCGGCTCTGGCTGATGAACGCGGTCGCGGAGGGGCGGCTCAATCTGCTCGATCCGGTCTTCGACGAGCAGATGTACCAGTGCCTGAACTGCAGGGCGTGCGAAGCGGTCTGTCCTTCTGGCGTCCACTACGGGCCGCTGGTCGAGGCGTCCCGCGCGCAGCTCGAGCAGCACCGGCCACGGCCGTTGTGGCAGCGGGCAGTGCGCAAGGTCGCGCTCGGCTGGTTGTTCGATGATCTCTCTCGCCTGCGTGGCGTGGTCGGCGCGATCCGGCTGTACCAGCGGACGGGCCTGCAGACGCTGGCGCGGCGCACTGGCGTGCTGCGCGTGATGGGGCTGGCCGAGGTCGAGGCGATGACGCCGCACATTTCGCGCCGGTTCCTGATCCCCGGCACGGAGCGGTGGCGTCCGCAGCGACCGGCCGCCGCGGTCCAGCTCTTCAACGGCTGCGTGATGGGGACCGTCTTCGCTGATACGAATCGCGCGGCCGCGCGCGTCCTCGCTCACAACGGCAACGCGGTTGATGTGCCGGTTGGGCAGGGGTGCTGCGGCGCGCTGCATGTCCACAGCGGGATGATGGAGGAGGCGCGCCGGTTGGCTCGCCGGAACATCGAAGCGTTCGAGGCGACCGGGGATGATCCGATCATCGTCACGGCGGCGGGTTGCGGCGCGGCACTGAAGGAATACAGCTACCTGCTGAAGGACGATCCCGAATACGCGGAGCGGGCCAAGAAGTTCAGCGAGCGCATCCACGACGTGACGGAATATCTGGCGAAGCGCCCGCTCCAGGAGCCGCCGCGCCGTCTCGAGCGCACGGTTACCTATCAGGAGCCGTGCCACCTGGCGCACGCGCAGCGGATCACTGAGCAGCCGCGCAAGCTGCTGAAATCCATTCCGGGGCTGCAGCTGAAGGAGATGCGTGAGTCGTCCCTCTGCTGCGGCAGCGCCGGCATCTACAACCTGATCCGGCGCGAGATGGCGAACGACCTGGGCGATCGCAAGGCGCAAAACATCCTCGCGACCGACGCGCAGGAGGTGATCACGGCAAATCCCGGCTGCGCGATGCAGCTCCGGGCGTGCCTGGACCGCAAGGGCAACCGCATGCCGGTCCGCCATATCGTCGAGGTGCTCGATGAGGCGTACGGCGGCGAGCAGGCGGCGCGCCGCGGACGCTGGGTCGCTGACCGCGCGGGCTCAGAGGTCGGTTAGTGGGAAGCTGATCGCCGCGATCGTGCCGGTCTCGGTCGGCCGGATCGTGAAGTGCCCGCGTAGGTCGGCGCTAACGAGCCGCTGAACGATTCTCATCCCCAGACCTTGACTCGCCTGCGGATTGAAGTCCGCCGGGATGCGCTGTCCGTCGTTCTCGACCTCGAGCGTGGCGATCCGTCCGGAGCGGTGCGCGCGGATGGTGACCTTTCCGTGGCTCAGGCCGCGGAAGCCGTGACTGACCGCGTTCGCGACGAGCTCGTTGATGAGCAAGGCAAGCACGGTCGCCTGCTTCGAGGAGACGGCGATATCGCTCGGCGGAATCTCGAAGGTGACGTGCAGGCCGGGCGGGACGAGCGTCGATTGCGCCTCATCGGCGACGAGGCGGGCGAGCGCGTCAATGGTGGCGCCGGCGAGACGGTCCTCGTCGCTCAGGAGGTCGTGGACAGCCGCGATCGCTTGGACCCGGCTGATCGCCTCGCGCAGGTGATAAGCCGCGGGTTGGTCCTCGATCTGCCGGAGCTGAATCGAGAGGAGCGCGGCGACGGTCTGGAGATTGTTCCGGACCCGGTGGTGCATCTCCTGGAGAAGAGTCGAGGCGGTCTCCAGGCCGTGCTTCGCGTCCTGGTAAAGCTGGGCATTCTCGATCGCGATTGAGGCCGAATCGGTGAATGCCTGAAGGAGCCCCTGCTCGTCCTCGGTCAGCTCCCTGCCGGGCGGCAGGCGGAGACAGAGCGCGCCCCAGGTCTCTCGCGCCGAGCGCAACGGCACGCAGAAGAGCCGGCCACGTCCATCGACGTAATTCATCTCGGTCGTCTGGGCGTTGCCGGTTTGGATGACGTCGAGGATGAACTGGTTGCGCGCCTCCACGTCGGCGGGCTGGCGTGACGGGCCGACGCGATACTCGACGATCGGTCCGTGATCGCCATTGATCCCGTTGCCCGCTCCCGCGCGGCGGGAGACGCGGAAGATCGCCGCCGCATCGGCTCGGATGAGCTCGACGGCCGCTTCGGCGATCATGCGGAGCACATCCTGCAGGTTGAGCGAGGAGGCGACCATCCGCGAGACGCGCTGCAGAGTGCCAAGCTCGGCCACCTTGCGGCGCAGCCGGGCGTCGGTGCGGCTGTAGAGGCGCGCGTTCTCGATGCTGATGGCGAGCTCGCCGGCGACCGTTTGTAGGAAGTCAACTTCTTCGTCGTCGAACTCGCGGCGGGCGACAGTCAGGATGTTCAGCACGCCGACGAGGCGGTCCTGCCCCTTGATGAGCATGGGCACGGATGCCTGCGAGGCGTAGACGACATCCCCGAAGACCGGAGAGCTGACCCAATTCTCGTGGTCGCGGGCGTCCACCGCGATGATGGGCCGGCGCTCGGTGGCGGCGCGGCCGGTGACGCCGCTTCCGGGTCGGATGATGAGGGCGCCGACGGACGAGGGATTGAGCCCGACCGCGGCGCGGAGGGCGAGCGTCTCCGTCGCGTGATCGTAAAGGAAGACGGCGCAGGCGTCGCTCTGGGTCGTGTCGGCGACGACCTTGACGACGGTGTCGAGCATCTCCGCGAGCTCGAGATTGGCGGTCGCCGCGCGGTTGATGCGATAGAGCGCGCGCAGGCGAGCGACGTGCGTCGGTACCTGGCCTTGGGCTTCCCCAGCCTGGTCGGCCGAAGCGGCCCCGTGATAGGCCCGCGCGACGGCGGCGAGGGCGATGGCGGCCGCGATGGTCGTAGCCGGGTCGGTCGCGTGCCCGCCGAGACGGTCGAAGAGGCGCTGGAGGATGTCGATGGCTGCTGCCATCGCGTCTTCAAGCGGGATGTCGGCCGCGGCTGCTGCCGCCCCGTAGCGTTCGCAGGCGGCGCGCAGCGGCTGCGAGCGGGCGCTCGAGGCATCGGCGCCGCCATAGGCCTGCTCGAGCTCACGGTCTAGCTGTTGAGCCAGGAAGTTGATCGCGGGTGCGACGCGTCGTTCGTCGGAGGGCGTCAGGACATGCATACCGATCATGATACGTCAGTTACGTAGAGCCGCGCCGCCTGCCAGGGACCGCGGGACGCTGCCCGGCCTATACTCTCCCCGTCCGGCCAGGGGCGACGGGCCGGCATTGTCCCGCTCGAATCCGAGGGGAGCGGTTCGCGACATTGGCGACGATGGGGACGCAGCGGGCACGCCCGCGGGTGGGAGCTAGGAGCAACGGCCAGTCGAGCGCGGAATCCGGGACTCCGGAGCGCGTGAGGCGGCCAGCCGGCCGGGTCATCGGCGATCTCGTCGGCGAGAGTCATGCCGACGACGATGCGGCGCGCATTGCCCGCGCGGTCGTGTTCGTGCTCCTCGGGCTGTGCGTTGCGATCGGCGGGGCGATTGCCAACGTCTACCTGCATCGCGGCGTCGAGACGAGCGCGAACCCGCCGTTCGTCTTGCAGGCATCCGGCCGCGAGCTGGCGACGAACGTCGATCTTCTGCTGTTCGACCCCTCAGGCTATGAGGCGATCGCGGCGGCGCTGAAGGAGGCGGGGTTCCTCTACGTCCGTCAGCCATTCTCCTGGTCTCGGATCGAGCCGCAGCGGGGCGAGTTCACATGGGAGGCGTACGACCGGGTCGTCGAGGCGTTCAATGTCCACGGCATTCAGATCCTCGGCGTGCTCGTGGACGCTCCTGCGTGGGCGCGCGCTCCGGACGCGGCGCCGACGACCGACGCTCCGCCGGCGCGGATGGAGGATTTCGCGAACTTCGCCTCGGAGTTCGCCCGGCACTACCAAGCGCGCGTTCCCTTCGTCCAGCTCTGGGACCTGCCGAACAACGCCGATCACTGGGGTGGCCGGGCGGCGCGGCCGGAGGAGTACCTGTCGCTCCTGGCGCTGGGATTCAACGCGGTGCGGCTGGCGAGTCCGGAGACGCGCATCGTTGTCGCGGAGCTCGATCCGGGCAACGGCAGCTCCGATCTCCAGTTTCTCCGCCGGCTCTACGAGATCGACGCCGAGTCGTACTTCGACATCGTCTCGGCGCGAGTGGATGGTGGGACGGCGTCGCCGTACGACCGGCGCGTCCGGCCGGATCGAACGAACTTCTCGCGGGCAGTGCTGTTCCGGGAGCTGCTGATCGAGGAAGGTGATCAGACGCGGCCGATTTGGCTGACGCATGTCGGATGGGACGGCGGTCCGGGGCGGAAGGTCTCAGAAGAAGAGCAGGCCGACTTCAGCGTGGCGGCGGTCAAGCGGGCCAGAGCCGAGTGGCCGTGGGTTGGGCCGATGTTCTATTGGGACTTGGTGCCCCGGAGCGAGGATGCCGCCGGCTATGCGCTGTTCGGTCCGGACGGATCCGCCTCGCTGACGTTCCGCAAGCTCGCTGAGTACGGTACCAGCGCGGCTGGCACGGCTGCCTCGACCGGCTATGTGCCGACCGAGGCGCGACCCGTCGTCTATCAAGGGACGTGGGGGCGGCAGCACTTGCAGATCGACGGGGTCGAGCGCGTCTTCCGCACGACGAGCGAGGTCGGGGCCTCGGTAACGCTGCGCTTCTACGGGACCGCGGTCAGCGCCTACCTGCGGCAAAGTCCGCAAGCCGGGGTCGCGCGCGTGACGCTGGATGGTGGGCCGCTGCCGGGGTGGGAGAGCGATGGCGACGCAACGCGGATCGACTTGTCTTATTATCGGGCGCAGGACGTGCCGATCACGCTGGCGTCGGGACTCGACGACGGGTTGCACGTCCTGACGATCACGTTGGACGGGAAAGGGGCTTTGCCCACCGGCGCGGCTCGGCTCACGATCGGCGGATTGGTCGTGGCTCGGGACGCGCCGTTGATGTGGCCGGTTGTGATCCTGGCGATGACGGCGCTGGTGCTGCTCGTCCTCGCCTTCCGTGAGGTAGCGTACGTCGCGGCGCTGCGTGCGGGGTATCTCCAGCGACGACGCGGCGTCGAGTTGCGACCACCGCTGCCGCACCTTCCCGATTGGCGACCGGCTCGATGGGCATGATCGCACTCGACCGGTCGGCTACCACTGATGGATTCCTCTCGCGCGCGCAGCGCTCGCTAGGCGCGGGGCGTGTCACCGACCTCGGCGCTCTGGCCGCGCTGCTGCTGGCAGGGCTGACGCTGGCGATCGGCGTGCCCTTGCCGGTTGCGCTGCTCGCAATCGCCTGCGCTGGTGTTGCGGCGGTGATCGCGCCGGCAGCCGCGACCGCCGCCGCGCTGGCGAGCGTGCCGCTGGTTCTCCAACCCGTCTCGGTCGGGGAATCGCGCTTCAGCCTCCTGGAGCTGGCGATCGTCCTAGGGACCATCGGCTTGGCGGCGCAAGTCGCGCTTGAGGTCGTTCGGTCCCGCTCGCTTACGGTCGTGAGCCGGCTGCTAAGGCCGCTGCCGACGCTGGCGCTACCGATCGTGCTCATCGCCGCCGCGACGCTCTCGCTCTTCACCGTCGCCGATCCTCGCCACATCGGTGAGAGCCTGCGCGAGTACCGGCTGGTGATCCTGGAGCCAGTGGCGATCATCGCGCTCGCGCGGTGGACGCTACGCCGGGGCGGCGAGCGGCTGCTCATTACCGCTTTTGTGGCGGCCGCGGTGGTGGCGGCGCTCGTCGGCGCCGTTCAGGTACTGACGGGGTACGGGACAATCGAGGCGGACGCGGCCCGGCGGGCGACCGGTCCGTACTCCCATCCGAACCATCTGGCGCTCTACTTGGAGCGCGTCGGGCTGCTGCTCGGCGGCATGGCGCTCGTCGAGGCGGAAAAGCGCCGCCGGCTGGCGCCGGTCCTGATCGCGATTGGGGCGGGGCTCGCCAGTACGGTCTCGCGAGGCGGGTTCCTGGCGGCGGTGGCCGGCGGGGCGACGATCATCTGGCTGGCGCGGTCGAAAGGCGCGTGGCGATGGCTGATGGTCTCGACCGTGGTCGCAGTCGCCGCGTTCGGCATGCTGGCGGAGCAGCGCCTGCTGGCGACTGGCTCCGATGGGTCGGCGTCTACCCGCGAGCTGCTCTGGTCGGCCAGCATCCGCATGATCCGCGATCATCCGATCTTCGGCGTCGGTCTGGATCAGTTCCTCTATCAATACCGGCCGCGCTACGTCGATCCGGCGGGTTGGGCGGAGCGGTACACGTCGCATCCGCATAACCTCGTGCTGGATTTCTGGCTCCGGCTCGGCTTGGCAGGCCTCGTCGTGCTCGCGGCGATGATCGGGGCGCTTGGCTGGGCGCTGGCTCGCATCCGACGCCAGGCGGTGGCGGCCGGGGGCGTGGCGGTGGGCGCGGCGGCGGCGCTGGTCGGCGGAGTGGTTCACGGGCTTGTTGACAACAGCTTTTTCCTGCCCGACCTGGCCGTGATGACGTGGTTCTTCGTCGCGCTGCTCGAGTTCCACCTGTCGCGGCAAGGGCAAGACGCGGCGGGCGATCGCGTCGCTCAGCCGGTTCCGGAGAGGACGGGCGCCGCATGATGTGCCCGGCCCGGCCAGAACCGGTCCATTCCGCGCCGTTTGGTCTCGACTGGCGCGTCATCGCGATCGGGATGGTGGCGCTTGGCGGCGCTGCCGCGTTCGTCGTTCTGCCGCTGCCGCTCGTCGTGCTCGGGCTGATCGGGCTGGCGACGGGGGCCTGCGCAATATGGGCGCCGGAATGGGCGGTGGCGGCGATCGTGGCGTCCGTTCCGGTGCAGCGGGCGCTCGAAGGCCCGGCGGGCTTGACCGCGACGAAGGTCGTCGTCATGGCCGGGCTGGCAGGTTGGCTGCTGCGGTGCGCGGTGCAGCGGTCGCCGATCGTCGTTGATGGGATCGGCGCGGCCTGGCTCGTCTACGTCGTCGTCCTCGTCGCCAGCGGCGCGGTGGCGCGCGATCTCGGCGCGTGGGCCGGGGAGGTCTACCGCTGGGGCGTCGCGCTCGCCGTCTACGTGATGGCGCGGCAGGTGATCGCGTCCGGCCGGGATCGCTTGCCAATCGTGGGCGCGATGATGGCGGCGACGGCGGCGATGGCGCTCCTGGCGTTCTGGCAGGTGGCGACGCGGGCGGGGCCACCGTCCTTCTCGGCTGGCGGGATCACGCGGGCGTTCGGGACGTTCGGCGAGCCGAACCCGTTCGCCGGTTATCTGGAGATGACGGTTCCACTCTTCATCGCGCTGGTCGTCGCCGATCGGGCTGGCGCGAGTATCCTACGCGCGGGCCGGTGGACGATGGCCGGTTGGGCCGCTGTCTTGATGGGAACCGCGGCGCTCGCGCTGACGCAGTCGCGCGGGGGTATCCTTGGGTTTGCGGCTGGGATCGCTGCGGTTGTCTGGCTCAGTGGCGGGCGAGTGCGCCGGATCGGCCTTGTGGCGGCGCCCGTGGCGGTTGTCGTCGTGCTCCTTACACCTCTCGGCACGCGAATTGTACAGAGGATCGGGCCGGAGGCGATCGCGTCCGGCGGGGAGCAGCAGGTAACGGTAGCGAACTTTGCCTCGCACGAGCGAGCGGCGCATTGGCGGGCGGCGATCGAGATGGCGCGGCGGCAGCCGATCCTCGGGGTGGGCGCCGGCAACTTCAACGAGCGGTTTCGGGAGATGACGCAGGTCTGGCGCTTTCGGATTCCACGTGGGCACGCCCACAACGCCTATCTCCAGGCGCTGGCGCAGGCCGGGGTCACCGGGTTGGTAGCGTATCTCGCGCTGATCGGCGTGGTGGCGCGGACCTTGTGGCGGCGGCTGCGTGAGGCGGGCGATGGCGCTTCTCGCGCGCTCGTCGTCGGGGCGATCGGCGTCACGACTGCGGTCGCCGCCCACAATCTCGTGGAGTATCTGCACGTGCTCAGTCTCGGGCTGCAACTGGCGGTGGTCTGGGCATTGACGACCGGCCAGAGTCGCGCGCCGACCCATTTCGCGGCTGAGTTGCCCGTCGCGCGGGTGGCGGCCGGATGATGCCGCGGCGGCGATCCAGTCCAGTTGCAGACCGGCTCGCCGGGGCCGATGGCGCTGCGGCGGAGGCGACCGCGGAGATGCCAGCGTCGCCAGTGAACGCGGGGGCGGTCGCCGCACCGAGTGGCGAGGAGCAAGAGGCCCGGCAGCCGGAGCCGCTCGGACGGCGCTTGCTGCAGCCGCATACGATCCTCTCGTTCCTGATCGCGGTCGGCATCCTCGTCTTTTTCTTCTTCCGCCTGGACATCAATATCGGCGCGGTGTGGCGGAACATCCGCCATGCCGACCTTCGCCTCTACGCGCTTGCCTGCGCGCTCTACTACGGCTCCTTCGGGCTGCGCGCGGTGCGGTGGCGCTGGATGATGGAGGAGGCCGGTATTCGGCAGGATCGCGGCTATACCGTTCCGCCCGCGCGCCGGTTCGCCGAGATCATCATGCTCTCCTGGTTCGTCAACAGCGTCGTGCCGGCGAAGCTCGGCGACGCCTACCGCGCGTTCCTCGCGAAGCGGGAGACTGGCGCGTCGTTCAGCGCCTCGTTCGGGACGATCCTGGCGGAGCGGCTGACCGACCTGGTGGTGCTCTTCGCGACGATGGCCGGCGCTGGAGCAATCGCGTTCCGTGGGCACCTGCCGCAAGAGGCGACCCGGACCCTGACGATGGGGCTGGCGCTGCTGGCGGTCGGCTTCATCGGCGTCTTGGCGCTGTGGTTCGCGAGGAATGCCGTCCAGCAACGGCTGCCAGCGCGGTTCCAATCGCAGTTCGGCCATCTCCACGACGCGATCTTCGCGTGCCTGCGCAATCCGTGGCGGCCGCTCGGCGTCAGCGTCTTGATCTGGGTGGCGGATGGGCTGCGCTTTTTCCTCGTCGCGTCGGCGGTGGGCGCGGAAATCAGCGTGCCGACGGCGGCGTTCGTCTCGCTGATGGGCGCGCTGCTGACGACCTTGCCGGTCACGCCCGCTGGTCTCGGCGTCGTCGAGGTCGCGGTGATCAGCGTGCTGAAGCTGGTCGGCGTCGAGTCCTCGCTGGGCGGCTCGATCGCGGTGCTGGACCGTCTGTTGACCTACTGGAGCCTCGTCGCGGTTGGACTCGTCCTGTATCTGAGGCGGCTCCGCAACGACGTGCGGTGACGAGGTAGGGGCGATGGGACAGCGCCTTCGCCTTCTGATCGATGCCAGCGCCGCTTTCAATCAGGGAGCGGGCATCGGCCGCTATTCCCGGCAGGTGGTCCCCGCCGCTGTCCGGGCACTCGGGGATCCGGACGTGCTCCTTTGGTACGCGGCGGAGCGGCCCGGTCCGGCGCCGTTCGCGACCGCGACGCTGGAGCAGTTCGACTCGCTGTCGGCGCCGAGAACGTCGCGCGCGCCGCTGAGCCGGCGGCGGATGGATCAGCTTTGGTACCGGGCGCGAATCCCGGTTCCGATCCAGGCGCTGACGCGCTTCCCGGCAGATGTCGTCTATTCGCCCGATTTCACGGCTCCGCCAGCTTTGCGGACGCCGAGCGTCGTCACGGTGCACGACTTGGCGTTCGAGATCTGCCCGGAGCGGGCTCCGGCGCCGCTGCGGCGCTATCTGTGCGCGGTGGTGCCGCGTCAAGTGGCGGCAGCGCGGCGGGTTGTGGCCGTGTCCGAGACGACGCGCCGAGACTTGATCGAGCGGTACCGGGTCAATCCGGGCAAGATCGTGGTAGCGCCCAACGGCGTCGAGGAGCGCTTTTTCACGACGACGCCGCTGACCGCCGAGGAGCGAGGGCGGCTCGGCGTGCCCGAGCGCTACCTGCTGACGGTCGGGACGCTGGAGCCGCGCAAGAACCACGTGACGCTCTTTCGCGCGATCTCGTTCTTGGAGCGGGATCTCGACATTCCGCTGGTCGTTGCCGGGCGGCCGGGTTGGGAGACGGAACCGATTCTGGCCTCGGCGGAGCCGCTGGTCCGCGCCGGTCGCGTGCGCCTGCTCGACTACGTGCCGGACGAGGCGTTGCCGGGGCTCTACGCCGGGGCCAGCGTCGTCATCTATCCGTCCTGGTACGAGGGATTTGGCCTGCCGGTGCTGGAGGCGCTGGCCGCGGGCCGGCCGGTCGTCGCCAGCACGGCGCCGGCGCTGCGGGAGGTTGGCGGCGATTGCGCGACGTACGTCGAGCCGGCGGACGCGGAGGCGCTGGCGGCAGCGATCCTGCGCGCGCTCAATCCGGCGGAGTCGTCGCCTGAGGCGGTGGCGGCACGGCAGCAGCGCGCCCGTCGCTATCGGTGGGATGCGGCGGGGGAAGTCGTCGCCGCGGCCATTCGGGAGGCAGCACAGAGATGACGGCGGAAGGACCCGCGACGGAAGAACGGAAGCCTGAGCGACGCAGAATATCGGATAAGGCAAGCATCATATTGATTGGCGTTGTGGCGATCGGTGGTATTGTTCTGATGTGTGTGGCGGTGGCCGTGATCGTGATCATCCGAACGTAATCTGAGTCTCGGCCAGACCTCTCCGCCCGTACTGCCGCTCAGTGGCACTTTCCGTTCGCACATCCGAGGTTCGCCATGACAGTTGTCGAAACGGAAATGTCGGTCACGACCTTCCGGGAGGTCGCGCACCGGATCGAAGAAGAAGTCGCCAAGACGATGGTTGGTCAGGCGGCGATCGTACGGGAGGTCTTGATCTGCCTCGTCGCGGGCGGCCACGCGCTGCTCGAAGGAGTGCCTGGTCTCGGCAAGACGATGCTCGTCCGGACGCTGTCCGACGCGCTCGACCTGCAATTCAGCCGCATTCAGTTCACGCCGGACCTGATGCCCGCCGATATCACCGGGACCAACATCCTGATGGAGGACGAGCAGGGGCGGCGGCGGTTCGAGTTTCAGCCGGGGCCGATCTTCGCCAACCTGATCCTGGCCGATGAGATCAACCGGGCCACGCCGAAGACGCAGGCCGCGTTGCTTGAGGCGATGCAGGACAAGACGGTCAGCGTTGCGAACGAAATCCACCCGCTGGCGCAACCGTTCTTCGTTCTGGCGACGCAGAACCCGCTCGAAATGGAGGGTACCTACCCGCTGCCGGAGGCGCAGCTGGACCGGTTCTTCTTCAAGCTGCTCGTGCCGTATCCGTCGGCGGACGATCTCGCGGAGATTCTGCGGCGGACGACTTCGGATCTGGAGTACTCGTCGCAGAAGGCGGCTGACGGTCAGACGATCTTGGCGATGGGGCGGCTGGCCCGGCAGGTGCCGATCGCGAGCCATGTCAGCGACTACGTCGTCCGGCTGGTGCTGGCAACGCACCCGGAGAGCGAGCGAGCGACGCCGATGGTCAAGCGGTACGTTCGGTATGGCGTGAGCCCGCGGGGAGCGCAAGCGATCGTGCTTGGCGCGAAGATCCGGGCGCTGATGGAAGGACGGCTCAACGTCGCGTTCGAGGATGTGCGGGCGGTCGCGCTGCCGGCGCTGCGGCACCGGATCATTCTCAATTTCGAGGCTGAAGCCAGCGGGTTGACGGCGGACGATGTCCTCCGGGCGTTGATCGAGGAAGTGCCAGAATCGGCAGCATGATGGCGTGATGGGGCGCCCCCGTTGGAGAGCGGGGTTAGTTCCTATCGCCCTTCGGGCGACGGGTGGGCGTAGGTTCCGCCCCTGCGAATGATGCGTCCGTTCGCCTCTCCCCCCAGGACGTATTCCGCCCCGCCGTGCCCGACACATCCATTGACGCCGGCCGGCATCGCGAACTCCTCCGGAAATGATGCCGAATCACCGACAATCCCTCCTAGGGGCGGGACCCGTGCCCCTCCGGCCCGCAGGGCCCTAGGTGTTTCCGCATGGCGCGAATTTGAATCGCGCACGGCGGGGTGGGTCGCCGCGATCCGGGACGTGGGTTGGAGGCGCGTGGCCGTCGTAGGGGAGGCACCGGCAGCCACAGACGGACCGAAAGGCCGTGGATGTTTCTATCACTTGGCGCCTTTGGACGATTCGTGTGCGATGCTATCGGCCTTCGGCCGATGGGCGGACACAAGTTCCGCCCCATCGAATTGGGGGCGTCGTCCCGAGAAGGGTACCGATTCCATTCCCACAAGGGATACGTGACGGGCATCGCGTGAATGGTGGGTACGGGTTCCTGCCCGATTCTCCGATGGTGATGGCTGGTGGGGACGGTGGGGCTCGGCGGGTATCGGGGGGATGCCCGGGGCGGGTGACGCGCTGTCCGGGCTCGGTCTCTGCCTGGGAATGCCGCTCGGGGTGTAGAGTAGAACGATCTTGGATTTGGGGCCGTGGAGAAGGGGAGGAGCTGTGGCGGAAACGGAGCGGCGCGATGTCGTGTGGCAGGATCCCGCGCTCGTCGCGAAGTTCGTCAGCGGCGTGCGGGGCGGGCTCCCATACGCGGCGGATCAACTTGCCATCATGCTGCGCGTCGTGGCGGCGAGCGAGCAGCCTGTCCGCCGGTTTCTCGATCTCGGCAGCGGCGCGGGGACGGTGGCGTCGGCGATTCTGAGCGCCTACCCGGAGGCGGAGGCGACGCTTCTCGACTTTTCCGAGCCGATGATGGAGGCGGCCCGCTCCCAGCTCGGTGAAGGGGACCGCCGCCATTACGTTCTCGCCGATTTCGGGCGGAGAGGTTGGGTGGATGCGGTGGCGGCGCTTGCCCCGTTCGATCTCATCGCCTCGGGGTTTGCGATCCACCATCAGCCCGACGAGCGCAAGCGCGAGATCTACAAGGAGATCTTCGATCTGCTTGCGCTCGGCGGGTGGTTCATCAATATCGAGCACGTCTCGTCAGCGACGCCGTGGCTACAGCAGGTGTCGGACGAGCTGCTCGTGGACTCGATCTACGCCTACCACCAGCGCATCGGCTCCGGAAAAACTCGCGAGGAAGTGGCGAGGGATCACGTTTACCGGCCGGACAAAGTCGCCAACATCCTCGCTCCGGTGGAAGACCAGTGCGCCTGGCTCCGGGAGATCGGCTATCAGGACGTGGACTGCTATTTCAAGGTTTTCGAGCTGGCAGTCTTCGGCGGTCGCAAGCCCACTGGCCCGTGAGATGAGCGAGCCGGCAGGCTGACGCCGGCGCCGCCGCGCTACGGCGTCATCTCTTCCTCAGCTGTCGACTGTTCCTGGGCTTCGAGCTCTGCTTCGATCGAGGACATCGCGACCTCGTCGATCATCTGCTGGATCGCGTCGCGCAGATCGATGAGGTCGAGCAGGTTGAGGTTGGCCAGCACGGCGTTGTTCTCTGGATCGCCGTCGTCAATGCTGTTCGGGACGATCCGGAACTGGACTTCATACGTGCCTTCGCCATCCTGCTCGGAGCCGCTCGAAATCTCGTCCATGTACAGGTTGTAGGTTTCCATCACGCCCCTCCCAGGTCACGGTTTCCGGGCGCCGGCCTCCCGGTCGCTACTGACGCGGCGGAGTGCGCGCGCATGCGCACACGCCCAGCGGCCCGCTTGCTGCCGGCAGCGGCGCGCTCTATGCAAATCCTACGCCATTGACGGCCAAATGAAGTGGGTAATGTGTTTCCCTGCGCGAGATCGGGGCGGCCGTGGCAGGACGCGGCCGGTTCCGCGGGGTGACGAACGTGCTAGCATCAGCGACAGCGGCGGTCTAGGACGGCTGTCTGATGGGCTGTCGGGCTCGCGTCGCGTTCCTTCCGACCCTCGTCCAGGAGATGCCAGGTGGCAGTCAGGCGGGTGGCGCGAGTGGTCATTTTCCAGTAAACGGACCGAGTGCCGTGACCGGGCGCAGCGATTCTCGACAGGCGAAGCGGGACTTGGATGGCGCTCGGCTGAGCCGGCGCACGGCGATCGGTCTCGCCGTCGCGGGGGCCGCGGCTGTGCTGGTGGGTTGCGGCGACGACCAGGATGAGGAGCCGACACCGACGCCGACGCTCTTCCCTGGCACGCCGGTTGGCCGCGTTCCTGGTTTCGATGACCCCGGCCGGTGGGCTGGCCGCACGCTACGTGTCGCGGCGTGGGGCGCCGAGGTCCAACAGGCGCTACGGGAGTACGTCTGGCAACCGTTCGCGCGGGCGACTGGCTGCACCATCCGCGAGATGACGACCGATTACGCGCAGCTTGTCGAGTCGGTGCGAGCAGGGGAGCCGTATGCCGACGTGCTCCTGGTCGATTCGATCTGGGCGGAGACCGCGCTGGAGCGCCGCGTGGTGGAGCCGATTGCTCCCGAAGAGGTGCAGGCGGACCGCTTTCAGCCGTTCGCGCCGACGGAGGCCGCCGTTCCAGCGTACGCCTACGCGATCGTCAGCGCCTTTCGCAGGGATGCCGTGCTCCGGATTGGGGAGCCGCAGACGTGGCGAGAGTGGTGGAACCGGGAGCGGTGGCAGGGACGCCGGGCGTTGCCACGGCAGGCGTTCGCGAGTTTCGAGTTCGCTCTGCTGGCGGATGGCGTGTCGCCAGATCGGCTATACCCATTGGACGGGCCGCGGGCGATCGAAAGCCTGAAGCGGATTAGCGGCAGGATCGTCGATCTGTGGTGGGACAGCGGCCAGCAGCCGGTGCAATGGCTCTCGCGCCGGCGTGCGGCTTTCGCCGCGGCATGGCACTATCGGGTGGTGGCCGGGCAGCGCGATGGCCGGCCGATCGCGTTCATATGGAATCAGGGTCTGATCTTGCCGGACTCCTGGGTCATCGCGCGTGGGAGCCCGGCGCGTGATATTGCCGTGGATATGGTGAATTTCGCGACTGCTCCGTCCGTGCAGGCGGCCCTGGCGCGCGCGGTCGCGCTTGGTCCGGTCGTGCCCACTGCCTTCGACTTCATTGACCGGTCGCTGCGACCGGTGCTGCCGACCGCGCCGGAGCATCTCGACCAGTTGATCCGGGTGAATACGGCTTGGTGGGCGCGGCACCAAACCGAGGCAAACGAGCAGTTCAATTGCTGGCTGCTCGGCGGCCCGTGCCTCTATCCGACGCCGACGCCGCACGGAGTGACCCCGTGAGAGGGCACTCGCCGAATCTGATGACTCGCCGCGTGAGCCGGCGCGCGGTCCTCGGCGCGTTGTCCGCCGCTGTCGTCGGCGCGGCTGCCGCGTGCCAGAACGATGACCCGAACTCTTCGTCCTCGACGCCGACGCCCTCACCGACGCCCGAGCCGACGCTGACTCCGACCCAGGGCGTGGTTGCTTCGCCGGTGCCGGGATACGCCGACCCGACCAAGTGGAGCGGGCGAGCGTTGACGATCGCCGTCTGGGGTGGGCCGTACGAGGAGGCGCAGCGGGCGGCGTTCTTTGATCCCTTCTCGGAGGCAACGGGCGCGACGATCCAGACGCAGACGGCGGAGATCGGCGTGCTGCGCGAGCAGGTGGACGCGGGGGAGGTCATTTGGGACGTCCTGACGCTGCCGATGGAAGAGGTGCTCGTGTTGGCGCGCGAGGGGTATCTCCAGCCGATCGACTATAAGGTGGTCGACCGGTCCGCGCTCTACGACGACATCACGCTTCAGTACGGCGTCGGCGTCGCGTATTCCTCCACGGTCATGTTGTATCCGGCGGGCACGACCCGCGCGCCGCAAAGCTGGGCCGATTTCTGGGACGTGACGCCGCCGGAGCCTGGCGTGGATCTCGAGCCGGAACAGGCGCGGGTGCTGCGACGGAGTCCGGTGGGGACGCTCGAGTTCGCGCTGCTGGCGGACGGCGTCCCGATGGAGGAGCTGTATCCGCTCGATGTGGAGCGGGCGTTCGCGAGCCTGGATCGGATCCGGCGCAACGTCATCGTGTGGTGGGAGGAGAGCAAGGAGCCGATCGAGCTCGTTAGCTCGGGTTTGGCCGCGATGGCGAGCGGGTGGAACGTGCGGCTTCAGCAGTTCGATATCCACGATGCGGTTCGCATCCAGTGGTTTGGTGGCATGCTGACGGCGGACGCGTGGGTGGTGCCGAAGGGGGCGCCGAACGCGGATGTCGCCATGGACTTCATCAACTTCGCGACCCGCGCGGTGCCGACGGCCAATTTCTCCCGGCTCTTGCCGTATGGCCCGGTCAATCGGGACGCGTTCAACTTGCTGCGGGAGGACCGGAAGGCGATCCTGCCGAGCGCGCCGCAGAACAAGGCCGTCCAGTTCACGCAGAACTGGAATTACTGGGTGGACAACCGCGAGGCGCTGAGCGAGCGCTTCGAGAACTGGCTCCTCTCCGAAGAGCCGGAGACGACGCCTTCCTCCGGCGAGCCGCGGTGACGTCGTCCGCGCGTGTGACAGGAGCGGTGGCGCTATCCGCCTAGGTTGGATGCCGGTGGGGAGCCAGCCGGGCTCGCTTCCGGTGAGGCCGCCGGCGTCGCCTCGGGAGTGGCTTCTGGCGAGGCCTCGAAGGGCAGCTGCGGCTCCAGGTCCACGATCTCGTCTTCCTCGGCCGGCGGCGGGGGCTCGTACCGGAATACCGCGTGGCGTCCCATATCGGTGATCATGATCGCGCCATCGGGGGCGGTGGTGATACCGACGGGTTGCTGCAGGCGCTCGCCGTTGATCTCGGTGAGCGATTCGCGCGGTAAGCCGTCGGGGCCAAAGACCTCGATGCTGCCGGTCGCGGACGAGGTGGCATAGAGGTACCCGGCCGCGTCGAACGTGAGGTACGGCTCGAAGAAGGCGTGGCCGAGCCAGGCGTCCACCGGCCACTGCTCGAGCGGCGTCCCGTCCGAGGCGAAGATGGAGATACGCGAGTTGCCGCTATCGGCCACGTAGACGCGGCCGTCCGGGCCGAGCGCGATCCCTACCGGCTCGATCAGCTTGCCCGGCTCGCTGCCGTAGCCGCCGAACGCCCGCCGGAATGTGCCGTCGAGCGCGAAGACCTGCACTCGCTCGTTGCCGGTATCGACGACGTAGATCTCGTCACCTGATACCGCGACAGCTCGCGGACCGAAGAACATGCCGGTGCCGACGTTCGGATCTGGCGAGTCTTGCGTGTCCTGGAAGGTGCCGAACCGGCGGATCTCCCGGCCCGTGTCGTCGAGGACGACGAGCTGGTGGTTCCAGGTATCGGTGACATAGATCATCCCGTTCGCATCGATGGTGATCCCGGTCGGTCCGAGGCCGGCGGACGTCCGCTCGAACGAGACGCCCCCGGCTTCGCCGCCCCAGGAGCCGACGAAGGCGCCGAGCGAATCGAAGCGTTCCACGCGAGCGTTCCCCATGTCCACGACGTAGACCGTCGAGCCGTCCGGCGAGACGGCGATGCCGCGCGGGCCGTTGAACTGGCCGCGGCCCGCGCCGGGACCGGGTCGATCGAAGAGGCCGAACGGTCCGGTGTTAGGGAAGAGGCGATTGGCAAGCTCGGCGTTGAAGCCGACCGCGACGGACTCCGGCGGCGCGAGGGTCAGCGGCTCGCGCTCGATCAGGAAGCGGAGGCCGGTGTCCCACCGAGACGGCACGACGATCGTGGCCAGGATGTCGCCCAAGCTCGGCGCGGTGTAGGCGACCGGCACGCGATTGACGAGCGGGTACTCGCTCGGCGTGTAGCCGGCTTCGGCCATGCCCGCGTCGTCCGGCGCGATCACGATCTGCGCGTTGCTGAGCGGGGCCTGTCCTCCCGCGACGATCTGCGCGAACGGGAAGTCGCGGAAATACCAGCGCATGGGCCACCGGGCCTGGAACTCCGGCCGCCCATCAATAGCGATCGTCACGCTGTGCCCGCCGGTTGGGTCTTGCGTCGAGCCCTCGGTGACGGTCAGGTCGCGCGAGAGCTTCTGGACGCGCTCGACGAGGCGCAGCATGGCCGGAGTCGTCGTCCGCTGCGCGAGTGGCTCCGTGCCCTCGACCGCGTTGTAGAAGCTGAGCATGACGGAGGAGCGGATCGCGTAGGCGCTGAGGAAGAAGGCGGCGACGGTGAGGATCATCAGCGCCGCGTAGCGGCCGGAGCCGATGGCTAGCTCGCGCCTGACGAGCACATAGGTGACGAAGCCGAAGGGCACGACGCCGACGATGAAAATGGCGAGCGCCTGGAAAGTTGCCTGGTTCTCGTTGAGGGCGTCATTGATCCTGGAGACGCGGACAAAGAAGCCGATGAGGGCGACGATGAGGCCGAGATAGACGGCGAAGAGGCTCCAGGCGCGTCCCGCGCCCGCGCCGACCCAGTTGAAGGAGGCGAGGAATTCGCCGAGCGCCGCCCCGCCGAGCAGGATGAGCGGGAGGGCGACGAGGATCGTGTGCTCCGGGGCGCGACCGGAGCTGAAGCTGAAGATGAGCAGCGCGGCGACGAACCAGGTGACGAAGAACGACCAGCCGATCCCGCTAGTGGCGGCGCTGCCGGTACCCCGGTTGGCGCCGACGATGGTGAAGAGGACGGCGAGCGGCTCGTAGAGGAGGATGGCGAGCAGGAAGAACTGGGTCGGGGTGGTCGAGCTTGTTGTCGTCAGTAGCCGCGCCCAGTCGGCGAGCGCCCCGCCGATCCCGGAGAGGGCGGAGAAGTCGGTGAACAGCCAGCTATAGAGGATGATGATGGTGGCGGCGAAGCTGGCAATCGCGGCGGGGATGGCGCGCGGGGTCTCGCGCACGGCGACAAAGTAGCGCGAGAGGGCGCTTTGCCGCTGCCCGGACGTGATGTGGTCAACGAAGAGGGCGAGCGCGAGGCAGATGTAGACCGTCAGCGCCGTTGGGGCGGAGGCGTAGCCCGCGGCGAGCGCCGCGCCGAGGGCGATGCTCCAACCGTGGCGACCACTCCCGCCGGGTGTGGCGACGCCGATTCGCAGCAGCGCGTAGAGGGCAAAGAGCGAGAAGAACGCGACGGCGATCTGCGGGTCGGCGATGCGCGAGCCGTAGAGGAGCGTGGGCGAGATCGCGGCGAACGCGGCCATTCCGACGGCGGCGGGCCCGCTAATGAATCGGCCAAGGGCGAGGCTGACGAGGACGATGCCCAGGCCGAGCAGGGCCGAGGCGAGGCGGGCCGTCGCGTCCGTTGCGCCGAAGAGGAAGAAGCTGAGCGACTGCAGGAGCGCGAGCGCTGGCGCCGTCTCCGGGAGCGATTGCCCCGGTCCCGAGGTCGAGCCGCGGTAGAAGGAGTACGCCTGGTAGGCGCGGCGTGCCTCGGCGGGCGACAGCGGGAATTCGTCGAGCTGGGCGAGCCGGAGGCCGGCGCCGATGACGATCGCCAGGAGCGCGGCGATCGTCAGCCAGCGGACTCGGGAGAGATCGAGCGCCCGGTCCAACACGGTCTGACCGGCGTCATAGGTCGTCTCCGCCATCGTCGTTCGCAATCCCTCATCGCGCGTGGGCGGCGCATCGCGTCGGCCGCGCCGCTCGTCCCTGGCAGCGGGCCGGTCAGCCGGCCCTCGGGCTAGTATCGGATGCCGTTGAAGTATGGCAACAGGTCGTTCCGGATGTAGACGCGGAAGTTGGCCTGACCGATCCTCCAGTCGAGGTCGCGGTACATCACGAGCCGGTAGAGGCGGAGCTGCCCTTCCGGCGTGAGCTGGTTGCCGATCGTGTCAGCGATCGAGCGGAGTATGGCGACGGGGCCGTGAGGATCGGCGCTCGACTTCCACGCGGAGCGACCGACCGGAAGCTCCGGCGCGATCGCGAATCCGCGATACGTCTCCTCCGGGAACCACCAGCGCAGGACATACTGCTGCGCGGTGTAGCCGGACAGCACTTGGTCCGCCTCGCCCGCCCGGTAATCAGCGACGATGACGATGGGCGCGTCGTCCGGGGCGCCGGAGACCGAGGAGCCGATGAAGCGCTTGTTCGGGTAGTCCCGCAAGTACCACCACATCGGCCATTGGACAAACTCGTCAAAGGCGACCGTCAGCCCCTTGCCGCCCGTCATCTCCTCGGAGAGGCGCTCGATCTCGCTCATCAGCCGGGTCACGTCGGGCGAGGTCTGCGTGTAGATCATCATGTCGCGCGGGACATCCGGCTCACGGTAGCTGAGGTGCCAGCCGACATGGATTTGCATCAGAGAGAGCCCGACGATGAGCGCGGCGAAGGTCACTAAGCCGGCGCGGAACGCCCCGCGCCAGAGGGTGATGGCCGCGATCAGCACGAGGGCGACGGCCGGCGGGACCGCAAGGAGCCACCAGCGGTCGGCGTCGGCGGCGGTCACCATCCGGCGCCAGCCGCCGCGCTCCGAGGCGGGATCCGGGACGAACTGGCCGAGCGTCATCCGCGCGGCGAGGGCGAACCAGCAGGCGGCGGCAACGAGTAGGCCGGCGAAGAGGAAACCTTCCTGCCAGCCGAGCGCTCGGGTTTCGCGGGCGCGCCGGATGGTGGCGAAGCCGCGCTCGGCAACACTGCCGATGGCGACCGCGGCGAGGATGGTCGCGGGCAGCGAGATATGGATGACGAGCCAGGGCATCTTCTCGCCGGCGTAGGAGAGGCCGAGGAAGATCGCGATCAGCCAGACGGCGACGAAGAGGCGGAAGAAGAGGTTCCGCCCGCCGGAGCCGCGGCCAAGCGCGGCCCGCACGGCTCGCCAGAGTATGAGGGCGGTCATCGCGCTGCCGAGGAGGACGGCGATGAACTCGTACTGCGGCATGAGGAGCAGGAAGTAGAACCAGGGCTGCTCCCCGCGCCGGTAGTCGTGCTGGCCGAGCCAGTAGAGGAGCGTCCCGTCGGTGGCGATCGTCGAGGAGATGAGCCCGTTGAGGTTGGCAAACATGCTCGTGAAGAGCGTGACGAAGATCGCGGCGGCGACGCCGATCGCGAGCGACAGGCCGAATCGGTCTTGCCAGGCGTGCCGTACGCCGCTTTCCACGGTGCCGTCCGGCGCGTCGCCAAGCAGCGGCTCGACCCAGCCGGGACCTTCCGAGCGCTCCGACTTGATCTTCTTCAGGACGGAGACGACGCCGACGACGAACGCAACGATGGTGGCGATGATGGCCCAGATGAGCGGGTTCCGCGCCAGATCCTTGTAGTAGTTCAGCTGGTTCTCACGCGTTGGGCGCGGAGACGACGCGCCGGAGGAATCCCACGGGATGGCGAGGATGCGGTCCCGGTATTCGACCGGCGAGAAGCGGACGAGCACCAGCAGGAGGAAGAGCGCGCCGGCGTGAATGGCGAGCAGGCGAAAGACGAGATCGGGCCGCGTGCGATACCACTCACGGCAGCGGCCGTAGAGGAGCGCGCCATAAAGAAAGAGCGCGAAGACGGCCGCGATGGCGAAGATGATCTCGTGATTCGTGAGCAGGAACGCCAGCGAGGCGGCGCCGATGACGAGCCACTTTCGCTCGGGCTGCTCCAGGTAGCGGACGATGCAGATGAAGAGCAGGAGCGTGCCGACGACGGTGTAGATGTCGTGGCGGATGTACCGGCTTTGATAGAGGATCGCCGGCGAGATCAGGAACAGGAACGAGGCGGCGAGCGCTCCCCACCGTCCGAGGTGCTTCGGGCCGCGTAGGAGGTACGGCAGGCCGACGAGCATGACGCCGAAGAAGGCCGGCATGTAGCGGCTGCTGGCGTCCGAATCCCCGAAGAGGAGATAGACCAACGCGTTCGCGTGGAACAGGAACGGCCCGTGCATCAGCGGGTGATGCTCGTAGCCTTCGCCGGTCGCGTAGAGCCACGAGTAGTAGGCGTGCAGGCTCTCGTCGTGGTGCAGCGCCTTTGAGCCGAGATCCCAAAACCGCGTGAGGATCGCGAGGGCGATGAAGAGCGCGTAGAGCCCGGTCTCTAAAGTCAGGCGCCGGGGCGCCTTCTCGGCGGGAGCCGATTCAGGCGGCTCCAGCAATTGCTCGGCTGCGCTAGCGGCACGACGCGGTCGAACGTGGGTGGACGCGCCGCTGCTAGCCTGGGGCGTGGTGACGGCATGGAACATCCCCGCCGCCGGCGCGCCGTGCCCGTCAGTCCCGTCTTCGCGGTGAAGCCGACCGGAACCCGCCCGATGGTGAGGTCGCTCCGGAGTAGTCACGTGCTCCCTTCGCAGCGCACCACGATGATTTCGGTCATAGCGAATCGCCAGTTGCCTGGCCCAGGCGAGTATACGACGCGGGCACGGGCCTAGGCAGCCAGCACAATGCTGCCAACGCTTCACAGGTGGTGACGCACGTCAATATCGATCATGTGCAATGTGCACCAAGCGCGTTTCGGCATTCGGTGTGGCGGCACGTAGGCGTTGGAAACCGTGATTCCTAGACTGGTCCCCGGTCAATCGGGACTGGTTCTAGGAGGTTGGGGTCGTGGTGGAGATCAATTCTGGGGACACCGCCTGGGTATTGGCGTCGGCGGCGCTGGTGATGTTGATGACTCCGGCGCTGGGGTTCTTCTACGGCGGTCTGGTTCGCCGGAAGAACGTCCTCGCCACGCTCATGCATAGCTGGTTCATCCTGGCACTGATCAGCGTGCAGTGGGTGCTCTGGGGCTACACGCTCGCGTTCGGCACGGACAAGGGCGGCATCATCGGCGGCCTGAACTTCCTCGGGTTCAAGGGCGTCGGCGCGGAGCCGAATCCTGATTACGCTGCGACGATTCCGCACGCGGCGTTCGCAATCTTCCAGTGCATGTTCGCGGTCATCACGCCGGCGCTGATCACCGGCGCGTTCGCGGAGCGCAAGCGGTTCAAGGCGTTCGTGATCTTCTCGCTCGCCTGGGCGACGATCGTGTACGCCCCGGTCGCGCACTGGGTCTGGGGTGTCGGTGGCTGGCTGCGCGACTACGGCGCGCTCGACTTCGCCGGCGGCACGGTGGTCCACATCACCTCTGGCGTGACCGCTCTCGTCGCGGCGATGGTTCTCGGCCGGCGCGTCGGGTTCGGCAACGAGCCGATGGAGCCGCACAACCTGACCTACACGGTTCTCGGAGCTGGTCTGCTCTGGTTCGGTTGGTTCGGGTTCAACGCGGGTAGCGCTCTCGGAGCGAACGGCCTGGCGGCGACGGCCTTCGTGGTCACGAACGTCGCGGCGGCGATGGGCGCGCTGACCTGGATGACGGTGAGCTGGATTCGCCACGGTCACCCGAGCGTTCTCGGCGCGGCGGCCGGCGCGGTCGCCGGTCTGGTCGCCATCACCCCGGCCGCTGGGTTCGTCTCGCCGGCTTCGGCGGTCGTGATCGGTCTCGGTGCTGGAGTGTTCTGCTTCCTCGCCGTGGACATGCTGAAGGGCGTCCTGAAGATTGACGACGCGCTGGATGTCTTCGCGGTGCACGGCGTCGGCGGTATCTGGGGCTCGATCGCGACCGGCATCTTCGCCGATGCCACGTACAACGGCGCGGATGGGCTCCTGTATGGCAACGCCAGCCAGCTGGTCAAGCAGGTCGTCGCGGTTGCGGTCGTGATCGTCTTCGCCGCGGCGGTCAGTTGGCTGATCCTGAAGGTCATCGATGTTCTGATCGGGCTGCGGGTGCCGGAGCAGGAAGAGGTGCTCGGCCTCGACACCACGCAGCACGGCGAGCTGGCGTATCAGCTGTAGTTCGGACCTGGTCGGTAGAGGTTCCGAGTCTGTAGGGAGGGTTGTCGAAATGGTTGCACTCGCCTTTATCTCCTTCGCGGTCCTGGTGGTCGCGTGGCTTCTCGCTCCGAACACCGGAGTGAAGCGCACCGCCCCGCAGGCGGCTCCGTCCACCAGCTTCTCGACCAGCGACGCGGTTGCTTAGGGCGCGCTGATGACGCGCCCCCGGCCCTCTGCCTCTCCCGAAACGGGAGTTCCCCTGGTCGGGGGCGCGTCATCGTCCAGAGAAAGGGTGAGAGCCAAGGCGAAGGCTCTCACCTTTTCTTCGCGTTTAGGCGATTAGCCGGCGTGGCGAAAGCCGGCGTCGCGCATGGTCAGAGGATCGCCCTCGTTGAGGACCTTCGCCTCGATCACTTCGCCGAGGACGATGACGGAATCGCCGGCTGGCGTCTCCGAGAGGACGCGGCAGACGACGTAACCGAGGCCATCGGCGAGGGCTGGATCACCGGTCTCCGTCTCAGCGACGCGCAGGTCGAATGCGGCGAACTTGTCGCCGACGCGGGCGTGTGAGCGGCCAAGGGAGCCAGCAAGCTCACGCTGACCGGCCGCGAAGGTGGTCACGACGAAACGGCCGCTTTCGCGAATGAGACCGAGCGTGAAGCTGTCGCGCTCGATCGAGACCATCACCAACGGCGGATCGAACGAGACCTGGCTGAGCCAGTTGGCGGTGAAGATGCCGCGCTCGTCGCCGTGCCGCGCGCTGACGGCATAGAGGCCGTAGGTGAACTGGCGCAGGACGGTCTTCTTGGCGGCGGGATCGAGCATGGCTCCGCTCTCAGCTCTGTGCTAGCTCTAGCGCGAGCAGCGCCGCGTTGACGATCTGGTCCGCGTCAATGCCGTAGTGGCGGTAGAGATCGGCGCGGGTGCCGGACTGGCCGAAGTCATCCACGCCGAGCGGCACGGTCGGCACGCCCCAGACGGAGCCAAGGAACGCCAGCGAGTGCGACGCGGCGTCCTGGACGGTGACGATCGGCACGCGCCGCTCCTCGGCCGGGATCAGCGTTTCGAGGTGGCCGAGGTCGAGCGGGGCGTAGGCATTCGCCAGTTGCGCCCGGCGAGCGTTCCGGACAGCTTCGTAGAGCTGGTTGGCGCTGGTGGCGAGGATGACGTTCGCGGCGACACCTTCCTCGTGCAGGCGCCGGGCGGCGGCGATCGCCTCTGGGAGCATGATGCCGCCGGTCACGATCTGAACGGCATCGGAGATCGGAAGCTCGGGCGCGTGGACGCGCCGGTCAATGATCCGGTAGCCGCCGGCGAGCACCTGGCGTCGCAGCTCCTCCTCGCCGAAGCGCTGGAGCGGCTCCTCGAGGAGCGTCTGGTCAATCGGCTTCGTCGAGAGCCGCAGGTACGTCGAGAGGCCGTTCTCGCGGTCGCAGCAGCGCCGGATGCCGTCCAAGAGAATCCATTCGACTTCCCGCGCGAAGGCCGGCTCGTAGAAGAGGACGCCGGGAAGCTCGATGCCGAGCGAGGGCGTGACGGTGCTCTGGTGAGCGCCGCCCTCAGGGCTGAGCGAGATACCAGCGGGCGTGCCAGCGAAGATGAACTTGCCGCCGACGTAGAGGCTGTAGATCAGCGCGTCGAGGCCGCGGCAGACGAACGGATCGTAGACGGTGCCGAGGGGGATGAGATGCTGGCCGGTCAGCTCGTGGCTCAGGCCGAGCTGGCCAAGGGCCATGAAGAGATTCATCTCCGAGATGCCGAGCTCGATGTGGTGTCCAGCCGGGGCTGGCTGCCACTTCAGCATCTTCTGCCCGTCGGCGTCGAAGACGGGCGCGGGCTCGGGCGCGAAGACGCCCGCCTTGTTGATCCAGCCCGAGAGGTGCGTCGAGGTCGCGACGTCGGGCGAGACGGTAACCAGGCGCTCCCGAATCTCCGGGAAATCCGCGAGGCGCGCCAATGCCCGGCCAAGCGCCTCCTGGGTTGAGGTCATGGCAGGGTGCCGGCTCCCAAGATCGACTGGAACGGCACTTGGGCTGAGAACGGGACCGCGGGGCCGCTCGTCGGAGAGGCGCTCGCGGGCCGCCTTGCAGAGCCGACCTGCTGGCGAGTCCGGCGGGAACGTCGCCCAGGGATCGTCGGCCGGGATGCCGAATTGCTCACGCAGCGCTTCAATCTGCGCTGCCGTCAGGAGGAGCGAGTGATTGAGCGGATCGCCCGCGATGGGCAGCCCCCACCCCTTGATGGTGTAAGCGAAGACGACCGCTGGCGCATCGGTGACGGCGTCCGCTTCGGCGAGCACGTTGAGGAGGCAGGGCAGGTCGTGGCCGCCGAGGTTGGCGATCAGGTCGCGCAGCTCCTCATCCGGCGTGTCGGCGACAGCGTTAAGGATCGCCTTGCGATAGGCGGGGTCCGCGACGTCGCTGAGGCGGCGGCGCAGCTCGGCGCCGTCCTGCAGGCGGATGAGGACCTGGTACTCCTCATTGCTCATCGCGTCGATCCGCTGCCGGAGATAGGCGCCGTCGGGGCCTTCCATCGCGGCGGAGAGGCGCGTGCCGTACTTGGCCTCGAAGACGTGCCAGCCCGCGCTGCGGAAGAGCGCCTTCAGCCGGGCGGCGCGAACGCCGGGGATGACGCGGTCGAGGCTCTGCCGGTTGAGATCGACGATCCAGATGACGTTCGAGAGGCCGCGCACCGCTTCTTCCGCGACCGTCTCCCAGACGTTGCCCTCGTCGAGCTCGGCGTCGCCGATCAGGGAGATAAAGCGGTTCGAGGTCACCTCGCCGAAGTGCAGCTCCGCGTAGCGGTGGGCGAGCGCGGCGAAGACGGGCGCGACGGCGCCGAGACCGACCGAGCCGGTGGAGAAATCGACGGGATCGGGGTCCTTGGTACGGCTCGGGTACGCCTGGAGGCCCTTGTAGGCGCGCAGGGTCGTCAGATAGGAGCGATCGAGATTGCCGAGCAGGTACTGCGCGGCGTGGAACGCCGGGGAGGCGTGAGGCTTGATCGAGACCCGATCGCCTTCGCGGAGGAAATGGAAATAGAGCGCCGTGATGATCGAGACGACCGAGGCCGACGATGCCTGGTGGCCGCCGACCTTGGTCATGTCCGGGTTGGGCCGGACATTGTTGGCGTGGTGGATCATCAGGGTCGAGAGCCAGAGGATTCGGCGCTCGATCTCCTGCAGCGCAGCGAGGTCTTCCGGCACAATCGCGACCGGTTCTGGTATGAGCGCACTCGGGCGGGTGCTGGCCATCCCTTACGTTCCCTCTCACTGACCAGGGCTGACCCGGCGGCAAGCCCTGACGCTCGTCGGCGAAGCCGATTCACATGGTACGCCAGCGAGAGACGAATCGGTAGCTCTGACGGCAAATTTCGAGAAAATTTGTGCAACCCCGACAGAGCCAATCGCTTTGGCAAGAATTCAGCTTTCGCGCTTCTTGACAGACAACACCCCCTGCCGTAGAAACGGGGCGTTCGCGACGTGGCGACTATAGGCAAGAGGGAGGAGGCACGATGACGCTGAGGCGTCCATTAGCTGCATTACTCGCGTTGGTCCTCATCGCGGGATCGGTGTCAGGCCTGGGGAGCGCTGGCGCTCAGGAGCCGGAGCCGATCAAGCTCGGCGCCGCAGTCCACCTGACGGACTGGATGGCTGCCTACGACGTTCCGCCGCTGGAAGGCGCGAAGCTGGCCGTCAAGAAGATCAACGAGTCGGGCGGCGTGCTTGGGCGACCGCTGCAGATCATCGAGCGGGATGGTAAGACCGATCCGGCTATCGTCGGGAACGCGGCGCGTGAGCTGATCCAGGAAGGCGCCGAGGTCATGCTGGCCCCGTGCGACTTTGACTACGGCGCGCCGGTGGGGCAGGCGGCGCAAGAGGCTGGACTGGTCGGGCTTTCCTTCTGCGCGTCGTCGCCGCTGTACGGCTCGTTCGCGCTGGGTGATAAGCAGTTCACCGTCTCGATGTGGAATCAGACGATGGCGGCTGCTGCTGCTCAGTACGCCTACGAGGTGAAGGGCTGGCGGCGCGCGGCGACGATCATCGACCAGGGGACGGAGTACACCAAGTCGCTCGGTGAGTACTTCGTCGAGACGTGGAAGCACCTCGGCGGCGAGATCGTCAGCGAGGACACCTATCAACTCGGCGATATGCAGGCGCGGGCGCAGGCGCAGCGGCTCAAGAATCTCGATCCGCAGCCGGATGTGGTCTTCGTCACCGCGAACATGCCTGACTATTCGGCGATCATCCGCGATATCCGCTCGGCTGGCGTGACCGTTCCGCTGATGGGCGGCGACTCGATGGACACCGCCGAGTTCTACGAGGCGCTCGGGCCGGAGCTCGGCAACGACATCATCATCTCCACCCACAGCTTCATCGGTCCCGAGGCTGGACCAGAAATGGAGCAGTTCATTGCCGATTTCGAGGAGGAGTACGGCCGGCTGCCTGAAGTGACGTTCAATGTCATGGGCTGGGACGCGGTCCACATCATCGCCCAGGGCATCGAGCGCGCCGGGACGACCGAGGGCGAGGCGTTGGCCAAGGCGCTCGAGGAGATGGAGTTTGACCTACTGAGCGGCAAGCTCGACTGGTCGGACGCGGAGAGCGGGCACTTCCCCGATAAGGAAGCGTTCATCCTCGAGGTGAAGGAAGGCAAGCCGACCTACGTGACGCGGCTCAAGCCTTCTTGGACACCGGCGGTCGACTAACCCGGAGGGAGGGAAGAGCGGCGGGTGGCCTGAAACGGCGCCCGCCGCTTGCCGGTATCGCCAGGCGATCGTGAGAGGACATGCACCAAACTGCAATTGACGGAGCGGCGGGGCGGGGCGGTCAACTCGTCGCAAGCCAACTCACAAAGGACTTCGCGGGGCTTCGCGCCGTTGATGGCGTCAGCTTCCAGCTGGCGCAGGGCGAAATCCTCGGCCTGATTGGCCCGAACGGCTCCGGCAAGACGACGACGATCAATCTCCTGACAGGACTCCTGCGTCTGACTTCCGGCCAGATCACCGTGAACGGGACTGACGTGACGGGCTGGCCACCCCACAAGATCGCGCGACGCGGCGTTGCGCGCACCTTCCAGGTCGTCAAGCTCTTCAAGGATTTCTCGGTGCGCGAGAACGTGGAGGTGGCGGCGATCAGCGCCAAGGGCGTGAGCCGCCGCGAAGCCGCCGCGCGAGCGGACCGGGCGTTGGAGACTGTTGGAATCCAGCATCTGGCCGATGTGCCGGCGAGCATCCTGCCGCAGGGCGAGGAGCGACGCGTGGAGATCGCGCGGGCGCTCGCGACTGAGCCGCATTTCCTCCTCCTCGATGAGCCGGGCGCCGGATTGAACGACGCCGAGATCGAGGTCTTGCTGGCGACGCTGCAGCGGATCCGGCAGGAGTTGGGGTGCGGCATCCTCGTCGTTGACCACGATATGCGCTTGATCATGGGGGTCTGCGACCGTCTCCACGTCTTGAACTATGGCCGGACGATCGCCGAAGGGGCGCCGGATGATGTTCGGCGCGAGCCGGCGGTGATCGAGGCGTACTTGGGAACCGAGGTGGTGGCCGGTGAGCCTGCTGGAGGTTGAAAATCTCGTCGTCCGCTATGGGGCGATCGAGGCGCTACGAGGCATCTCGCTCTCGGTCAACGAGGGTGAGATTGTCGGGCTGATCGGCGTCAACGGCGCGGGGAAGAGCACGACGATGCTCTCGATCATGGGCGTCGTGCGGCCCGTCCGCGGGAAGATCACCTTCGACGGCCGCTCACTGGTCGGGTTGCCGCCGGAGACGATCATCCGCCAGGGGATCGCGCCGGTGATGGAGGGACGGCGAGTCTTTCCCTCGCTGACGGTGGAGGAGAACCTGCGCCTGGGAGCGGCGACGATCCGCGACCATGCCACCGTCGAGCAGGACTTGGCGCGGTGGTACGAATTCTTCCCGATCCTCGGTGAGCGCAAGCATCAGCCAGCGGGCAAGCTCTCGGGCGGTCAGCAGCAAATGCTGGCGATCGCGCGCGCGTTGATGTCGCGCCCGCGGATGCTCCTGATGGATGAGCCCTCGCTTGGGCTGGCGCCGAAGATGGTCGCCGAAGTCTTCCGATTGATCGTGCAGTTGCGCGATTTGGGCATGACGATCTTGCTGGTCGAGCAGAACGTGCGCATGACGCTGGACATCGTCAATCGGGCGTATTTGCTGAATACGGGGCAGGTTGAGTTCGCCGGGTCGCCGGCGGAGATTCGGCAGCACGCGGATATCGAGCGCGCGTATCTGGGCGGCGGAACCAATTCAGTCGCGGCCGCGCCCGCGCCCGGTGGGGTGTGACCGTGCCAGATTTCAGCGAGCTTGCACAATATCTCGTCTCGGCGCTGTCGCTCGGCGGGCTCTACGCGCTGATGGCGCTCGGGCTCGTCATCGTCTATGGGATTCTCCGCCTCGTGAACTTCGCCTACGGCGAGCTGGTGATGGTCGGCGGGTATGGCCTGTTGTTGTTCGGTGACACGCCGCTGCCGTGGATCATCGTCGCCATACTCAGCATCATCGCGGCGGTGATTGCCGCGTTGCTGATGGAGCGGGTGGCCTTCCGGCCGGTCCGAAACAGTAGCGCGACGACGCTCCTCATCACCTCGTTCGCGGTCAGTAATCTGCTGCAGAACATCGCGCTGCTGGCAATCTCACCACGACCGCGCGCGCCGCGCTTGCCGGACATCTTCGTCAAGAACGTCACCGTTGCCGGAGTCCAGTTCAAGATCGTCGATCTCATCGCGTTGCTGGTGAGCTTGATCGCTCTCGGCGCGTTGACCGTGTTCCTGCGACGCACGGTGATCGGGCTGGCGCTGCGAGCGGCGGCGGATGACTTCACGATGACACGGCTGCTTGGCATCCGCGCCAACATGGTCATCGCGGCCGCCTTCGCCGTGAGCGGCTTCATGGCCGGGATCGTCGCGATCTTCTGGGTGGGTAGCTCCGGTCAGACGTGGCCGACGGTCGGGCTGCAGCCGGTCCTGATCGCCTTCATCGCCTCAGTCGTCGGTGGGATGGCGACGCTGAAAGGGGCGGTGCTGGGCGGCTACGTTCTCGGATTCTTGACGATGGGTCTGCAGACGTGGCTGCCGCAGGGCGTGAATGCCTATCGCGACGCGGTCATGTTCGGCATCGTGATCCTCGTGCTTCTCATCCGGCCGGACGGTTTGATCCGCCCAAGCTATTCGAGGGAGAGCCGGTGACGACCTCACGCGCCACAACCGGAGAGGTAGCGCGCCGCCTCTCGACACCGATCATCCTGCTCGCCGGCTTGCTCGCGCTGACGCTGCTGGCCGCCGTCCGGGACGACATCGTCTTCGAGCGCGTCATCACCGTGATGCTGATTAACCTCGTCCTGGTCGTCGGCTTGCAGATCTTCATGGGAAATTCGGGACTTGGCTCTTTCGGCCAGTACGCGTTCGTGACGATCGGCGCGTACGGTTCGATTTGGTTCTCGCTGACGCCGCAGCAGAAGCGCGTGGCCCTGCCGGACATGCCGCGCGACTGGTGGCTCTACGAGCAGCATCTTCCGTTCTGGCCGTCCGTGCTGGTCGGCGCGCTGATCGCGACTGTCGTCGGCGCATTGATTGGCATCGCGCTCGTCCGCCTGCGCGGCGCGGCCTTCATGATTGCGACGTTCGCGTTCTTGATCGTCGTCAATCGCGTCGCGCTGCAGTGGTCCGAGGTGACGCGCGGCTCGCGGACGGTGATCGGCATTCCGAAGTACACCGGGCTTTGGACGGCGTTCATCTGCGCCGCCCTCGCCGTCGTGCTCGCCTACGCCTTCAAGGAGTCGTCCATCGGGTTGAAGCTGCGCGCGTCCCGCGAGGATGAGGACGCGGCGGCGAGCTTGGGCGTGGATGCGCCGCGCATCCGCTGGGTCGCTTGGGTCATCAGTGTCTTCTTCTCGGGCGTCGGCGGCGCGCTGTGGGCGCATTTCATCCAGCAGTTCTCCCCGCACAACTTCTACTTGGCGGAGACTTTCCTGATCGTCTCGATGCTGATCATCGGCGGCACGGGCTCGGTCAGTGGCGCGGTGATCGGCACGGTGGCGGTGGCGCTGGCGTCGGAGCAGCTCCGGCAGATCGAAAACTGGCTGAACACGCAGCGGACGGAGGGTACGTGGTTCGGTGACCTCCTGCCGTTCCAGTTCGTCGGCTTTACGGAGATCGTCCTCGCCGTCGCGATCATCCTCGTGCTCATTATTCGACCGTCCGGGATCACCGGCGGGCGGGAGCTGTCCTGGCCGCGGCGTTGGTCGCGGCGTCGTCAGGCTATGCCGTCGCCGGCGGACGCTCCGGTGAAGCCGAGTTGACGCGATGGCTCGCGGAGGAACGTGAGTGATGTCGAGTGCCCCCACGATGACGACTGCCCAAGCGGTCGAGATGGATCGCCGGCTGATCGCCGATGCGCTCAAGATTCGCTACACCCCATTCGTGCTGGATCATGGCGAGGGGCCGTACCTGTTTGATACCGATGGCCGGCGGTATCTCGATTTCGGGGCTGGCTGGGCGCTGGCGACGCTTGGCTACAGCAACGAGCGCGTCCGCGCGGCGGTGGCGGAGCAGGTGTCGCGTACGACGTTCGGCGGGCTGATCTCGGGCATCAACCTGCCGGCGCTGGAATTGGCCGAGAGGCTGACCGCGCTGGTGCCGGGCGATTTCGAGAAGAAGGTCTGGTTCGGGCTCTCCGGCTCGGACGCGAGCGAGACGGCGCAACGGCTGGTCCTGCGGGCGACGGGCAAGCGCCGCCTCGTCTCTTTCATCGGGAGCTGGCACGGGACGACCGAAGCGTCAATGGCGCTCTCGGCGCATCCGTCGCTCACAAGCGCGGCTGGCGGCCACGTCCTGAAGGTGCCCTACCCGAATCCGTACCGAAACCCGTTCGGCGACGGCTCCGGCAACGTCACCGACCAGTGCCTCAACTTCCTGGAGAACTACCTGTTCCGGACGATCTGCCCGCCGGAGGAGGTCGCGGCCGTCTTCGTTGAGGCGGTGCAGAGCGACGGCGGCGATATCGTTCCGCCGCCGGACTTCCTGCCGAAGCTGCGCGCCCTCTGCGACCGCCACGGCATCCTGCTGGT
>ERZ777003.815-NODE-815-length-55821-cov-21.587598_pt1 | contig 55821 bp, 53 predicted proteins | sample MGYA00374956_ERZ777003 | MGnify/ENA primary metagenome ERZ777003 (study PRJEB29302, sample SAMN06268252) | bioreactor metagenome | isolation source: Joint BioEnergy Institute, California, USA | place: USA:Joint BioEnergy Institute, California, USA | collected...
GCGGGCGAGGCCGGCTGTCCGTCAAGCGGCACGTGGGGCGACTAGTCGCCTGACGAAACTCGCGCGAGAGAGGGGCGGTCCCGGGGGGCCGCCCCTCTCTCGTTGCGGGACCCGCATGGCGGTCGGCCGTCCAAGCGTTCAAACCAACGCGGGTCCCTGCCGATAGAGGGGATGGTGTTCGAGGCGATCCAAAACGGGGTTCGGAGGGTCAGCTCCGAAGGGGGCTTCGCGATCCCCACCGTGCTCTTCGTGCTGATCGCGGCGTTCGCGGTCGGCACCGCCGCCGTGGTCGCGTCGATGGGCGCCCAGTCCGGCGCCACCCGCGACCTGAACACGAAGGCCGCGCTCGCCGCGGCCGAGGACGGCGTCGAGAACGCGCTGCTGCGCTACAACCGGGTCGGCACCGCGGGCGGGTCGCAGCTCTGCCGGCCGATGGGCGCCACGTCGCCGCGGGCCGACGGCTGGTGCCCGGCGCCGTACGCCGACCCGGAGGGCCGCTACGTCTACTGGGTCAGGCCGTCCCTGACCGAGCTCGAGATCGTCTCTGCGGGCACCGTCGAGGGCGTGACCCGGCGCGTGCAGGTGCACGCCGCCTCGGCGCAGAGCACGCTCGGCGGCAAGAAGCCGTTCACCGAGCACTCCGTGATCGGCCTGGACTACATCACCCAGGCGGCGAACACCGAGATCACCGCGAGCGTCGCCACCAACGGCGACGTGACGCAGGCCGGCACCCCGAACTCACGGATCAACTGCTCTGACGGCAGCGTCCAGGTGGGCCCGAGCGGCGTCGTCAAGCCGTCGCCGCCGAAGGTCGACTGCCCGGTCACGCAGGGGTGGTCGGAGCTCATCCCGGTCAACCAGGGCGACGTCGCGCAGGTCAACGACAACGACCGGATCACGCGGGCGAAGAACGGCGACCCGGGCGGCGACACGATCAGCGGCCAGGCCAGCCGCGTCGACTGGGACCCGAACGCCCGCACGCTGACGCTCAACCAGAACGTGTCCATCACGCTGGGCGGCGCCAACTACAGCCTCTGCCGCCTGGAGACGAAGCAGAACACGAACATCTTCATCGTCGCCGGGGCCAAGGTCCGCATCTACTTCGACTCCCCAGAGAACTGCGGGTTCACCGGGCCGACCACGCAGCTCAAGATGAACCAGAACTCGAGCATCCAGGGGAGCTCCGGCTCGCAGGTCGACCTGGCGCTCCTGTTCGTGGGCTCGGACGCGATCGCGACCTCGGTCGAGCTCGCCCAGAACACGGTCGCGCCGGGCCCGTGCAGCCAGGCGTTCGTCCTGTACGCGCCGCGCACCGCGGTCACGCTGGCGCAGAACGCCCACGTCTGCGGCGCGATCGCCGGCAAGTCGGTCACGGTCGCGCAGAACTCGAAGATCACGGCCAGCAACCTCGCCTCCGAGTTCGAGCTGCCCGGCACCGAAAGCCAGTACTACACGGGCTACAAGCCCGCCACGTTCATCGAGTGCACCGCCATCGACCCGCCGAGCGGCGCACCGGAGCAGGGGTGCTGATGGATGAGGCCAAGGAACGGACGTGGGCGCGCCTTGGGGCTGAGGACGGGCAGACGCTCACCGAGCTTCTCGTCGCGCTCATGATCGGCCTCATCGTCGCCGCCGGCGCCATGACGCTCCTGCAGATCATCGTGCGCTCCCAACCCGAGTCGAGGGAGCGCTCCGCGCACATCCAGCAGGGCCGCGCGATGCTCGAGCGGATCACCCGCGAGCTGCGCCAGGGGGAGGCTGTGCAGGTCGCCACGTCGAGCGAGCTCACCCTGACGACCTACGCCCGCAGCGCCGGTTGCACCTGGACGGGCAGCCCGGCGCCGTGCGCGGTGACATACAGCTGCGAGGGGGGCTCGTGCACCCGCGCGGTCGCGGGCGGCCCCTCCGAGCTTCTGGTCTCCGGGCTGCGCACCGACGACGTCTTCCGTTACTGCGAGGCCGACCTGCTCATGGACTGCGAGGCGCAGCCCACAGCCGCCAACCCCGGCTACGTGGAGGTCGAGCTCGCCTACCCGCGGACCGACGGCGGCGAGGCGGTCACGGTCCGCGACGGCGTGTACCTGCGCAACCTCGTCGAGAACGACCCGGAGGCGCCGCAGGCATGAGGGCCGCGCGCGCCACCTGGCTTGCGAGCGCCGCCCGCCGCCTGCGCGCGGAGGACGGCATCACGCTTGTCGAGGGCGTCGTCGCCGCGCTCTTGCTCGCGCTCAGCGCGCTCGCGCTGCTGCAGCTCGTCGACACCTCGGCGCGCTCGAACTACCGCACCGAGCAGAGCCAGGCGCTCAACAACCGCCTGCAGGCGGAGCTCGAGCGGATCCGCGCGCTGCCGTTCGCGGAGATCGCGCTGACCGCCGCGCCCGAGTCCTCCGGCAGTCCCGACCACCCGGGCCAGCGCGTGCAGCACTCGACCTTCGACGGCGAGCAGCTCGTGATGAACGGCGACACCGTCCCCGGCAGCGGCGAGCCGATCGCGATGGGCAAGGTGGACCCCGGGCCCGAGCCCTTCGAGGTCGGTGACGTCAAGGGTCGGATCTACCGCTACGTCACCTGGACCGACGCCGACTGCTCGACGGGCGGCGGCGGCCAGTCGTGCGGCGACGGGCTCGCGAAGCGGGTGACGATCGCCGCCAAGCTCGACGACAACGTCGTGGCGGCCGGGCGCCGCTACCAGGAGGTCCAGGGCGAGGTCGTCGACAAGGAGGTCACGCCCGACGAAAACCCGGGGCCGCCCGGGGAGCCGGTCGAGGGCTACGTCGCGGAGCTCTGGCTCACGGACACCCCGTGCAGCTACAACACGCGGCAGCCGATCACCGGCGACCACCTCGGCCACAACACCCGGGGACGCTGCAGCGACGGCCACCGCACCGGCAACAGCGCCGGCGCGCCCGACCTGCTCTTCCCCGAGGCGCCCGAGTGGGGCGGGACGAACGAGCCCACCTACGACTACGCGACCGAGCTCGAGCCGGCGCAGCCGGGCGCGCCGCCCGACATCGGCCTGCAGATGCCCTGGGCGACCACCGACAGCTGTCTGTTGCAGCCCGTGCTCAACGTCGTCAACCGGATCGTCCAGCCGCTCCTGGGGATGCCGGACCCGCTCGACGGCCTGCTCACGCTGCTCGGCGGCGACCCGAACAAGTACGCGCGCGTGCACACGTGGCTCTCGCCGCCGATCCGCAACCAGGGCGGCGTGCTCGTCGGCGGCGGGACGCTCGACCTCTGGACGAAGACGATCAACGGCGCGCAGCACCCCGGCGAGATCTGCATCTCGGTCTTCTACCGGCAGAAGGTGCAGGTCTCGGTCCTGCCCAAGCAGCTCTGCCTGCCGATCCTGGGCTGCATCGACCTCAACCTCGGCATCATCGACCTGACGAAGACGCCGCCCCAAGTCTGCCTGCCGCTCGTCGGCTGCATCGGCCTCAGCGTGACCCTGGTCGAGCTCGAGCTCGACGTCCCGCTGATCAACACCCTGGGTCTCACCGGCAACTGGACCCAGGGCGGCCTCAACTGCGACCCCGGCGTGAACCCGCTCGGCGAGATCCTGCGCCTGACCTACTTCCGCTGCAGCAAGAACCCGTGGCCGCGGGAGTGGACCAAGGTCTCGATCCCGCTCGAGTTTCTCGGGGTCAACACCTCCGGGCAGCTGATCCCTGAGGTCCTCCCGCGCGACAGCCGGATCGGGGTCACGCTCATGGTGCGCCGAGCAGGCACCTATCCCGGCAGCGGCCTAGAGTTCATGTACGACCACCCGAACTTCCAGAGCCGCCTGCAGCTCCGTACCAACAAGCTGCTCGAACTCGGATCCATCACCGGCTCGTAAGGGGGGCTTCATTTGATCGCCGTAGTGCTGTTCGTGGTCGGCGCTGCCCTGGGCAGCTTCGTGACCGTGCTCGCGCACCGCATCCCGCGCGGTGAGAACTGGGTGAGCGGCCGCTCGCGCTGCCCGAACTGCGGCGCGCAGGTCGCGGCCCGCGACAACGTCCCGATCGTCTCCTGGGTGCTGCTGCGCGGACGCTGCCGGAGCTGCGGCGAGCCGATCTCGGTGCGTTACCCGCTGGCCGAGCTCGGGCTCGGCGCGCTGTTCGCGGCGACCTACCTGATCCTGGGGACCGACCCCTGGTGGGAGCTCGCCCTGGGGCTCGTGCTGTGCGTGGTGCTCGTCGCGATCACGCTCACCGACCTCGACCTGCGCCTGATCCCGAACGCGATGGTCGGAGCGGGCGCGGTCGCGGCGCTCGCGATCCTCGCCGCGGGCGACCCGGGCGAGCTGCCCGGGCGCCTGCTCGCGGCGGCGATCGGCGGCGGGGTCCTGTTCCTGGTCGTGCTCGCCTACCCGCGCGGAATGGGGATGGGCGACGTGAAGCTCGTCGCGATGATGGGCCTGTACCTGGGACGCGCGCTCGCGCCGGCGGTGCTGATCGGCTTCGCCGCGGGCGCCCTGGTGGGGGTCGCGATCATCGCCCGGCGGGGCGCCGCCGGGCGCAAGCAGGCGATCCCGTTCGGCCCGTTCCTCGCGCTCGGCGGCATCGTCGGCCTGTGGTTCGGCGAGGACATCGTCGAGTGGTACCTCGACGAGTTCTTCCCGGAGTCCTGAGGCCGCGCCCGGAACTCAAGGAATCGCGCCGCGCCGCCGATTGAGGGGTAGCGCGCGAGGCGCGCGCGAGGTAACGCGAAGAAATGGGACTTTTCTCCTCCTCCAGCTCCAAGTCGATCGTCGGCCTCGACGTGGGCACCGACAGCATCGCCGCCACCGAGGTCCGCGCGAACGGGACCGTCGAGGTCGTGGGGCAGGGGATCGCCCCGCTCGAGCCGGGCGTCTTCCGCGAGGGCGAGGTCGTCGACATCGAGGCCCTCTCGGCGGCGCTCAAGAAGCTCTTCTCCTCCAACAAGCTCTCCCAGAACGTGCGCCTGGGGATCGCCAACCAGCGGCTCGCGGTGCGCGTGCTGCGCCTCCCCGCGATCGCCGACGAGGAGCAGCTCGAGACCGCGATCCGCTTCCAGGCGCAGGACAACATCCCGATGCCGCTGGAGCAGGCCGTGCTCGACTGGCAGGTGATCGGGGCGAGCCAGGCCGCCTCGGGCGAGGGGCAGATCGACGTCGTCGCCGCCGCGGCGCGGCGCGACATGATCGACCAGATGCTCGCCGCGATGCGCGGCGCGGGCCTGCGGCCGGTCGGCATCGACGTCGCCGCGTTCGGCCTCGTGCGCGCGCTCGCCCACGACCCGCAGCTCACCGCCGCGGTGCCCTCCTACGAGGAGCGCATCGCCGGCGAGGGCGAGGGGCAGCCGCAGGCGCCGGCTTGGCTGCTGTGCCACCTCGGCGACGTCACCAACCTCGCGGTGGCGCAGGCGGGCAACTGCCTGTTCACCCGCATGGCGTCCTTCGGCCTCGAGGGCATGGCGCAGCGCCTCGCGGAGCGCCGCGGGCTCACGCTCGAGCACGCGCGCCAGTGGCTCGCCCACGTCGGCCTCGTCGCCCCGGTCGAGCAGATCGAGGGCGACCCCGAGCACGTGGCGGGCGCCCGCGCCGTCCTCGAGGAGGGCGTCGCGCGGCTCGCCGACGAGATCCGCGTCTCGGTCGAGTACTACAACGCCCAGGAGGGCGCGGTCCCGCTCCAGGGCGCCGTGGCCACGGGCCCCGGCACCACGCTCCCGGGCCTGGTCCAGCGCCTGCAGGAGAGCCTCGGCTACCCGTTCACGAGCTCGCGCCCCGCGGCCCTGGGCCACCTCGACGACGTCACCGCCGCCCGCCTGACCCTGTCCTTCGGCCTCGCCCTGGAGCGCTAGGGGAAATGCGCCCCGTCAACCTGATTCCGCCCGAGGAGCGCCGCGGCGACCGCGCGCCCCTGCGCCGCGGCCCGGCGGCCTACGCGCTCGTCGGCGCGCTCGCGGTCGCGCTCGTGGCCGTGCTCGCGCTGGTCCTCTTCAGCAACAGCGTCACCGAGAAGGAGTCGCGCCTCGCCGCACTCGAGGCGGAGCGCGACGCGGTGGCCGCCGAGGCGCAGGCGCTCGCGCCCTACGCGGAGTTCGCCGCGATGCAGCAGAACCGCGAGCTGACGGTGATCAGCCTCGCCGACAGCCGCTTCGACTGGGAGCGCGTGCTGCGCGAGCTCGCGCTCGTGATCCCGAGCGACGTGTGGCTGCTCGAGCTCACCGGGCAGGCCGCCGGCGACGTCGAGCAGGCGGCCGGCGCCCCGAGTCTGCAGATCAAGGGCTGCGGCCGCGACCACGAGTCGGTGGCCCGGTTCATCGCGGCGCTCGAGGACATCGACGGCGTGACGCGCGTCGGCCTGAACGACACGGTGCGCGAGCGGGGCGGCAGCTCCTCCGGGGACGGGTCCGGGTCGTGCTTCGGGCGCAACATGCCGGCCCGCTTCAGCGCGCAGGCCGTGTTCGACAACGTCGGCGCCGCGCCCGCGCCCGCGCCGGCCGAGCCCGAGGGCGAGGAGCCGCAGGCCGCGCCCGAGGCGACGCCGGCAACCGCGAGCGCCGAGGGCGGCGGCAAGGGCAAGAAGAAGGAAGCGAACGTGGTCGCGGGGGTGGCCGGCCCATGAGGATGAAGTCCAGCGATCGCGCGATCCTGCTCGGCCTCGTCATCGTGGGCCTGGCGGCCGTGTTCTGGTTCCTCGTGCTCACGCCCAAGCGCGAGCGGGCGGGCGAGCTCGACGAGCGGATCGCGCAGGTGCAGCAGGAGCTCGACGCGCAGCGCGCCACCGTCGCGGAGGCGGTCGCCGCGCGCGACACGTACGAGGTCCGGTACCGCAGCCTGGTGGAGCTCGGCAAGGCCGTGCCCGACGACTCGGACACCGCCTCGATGATCGTGCAGATCCAGGGCCTCGCCGACAAGGCGAAGGTCCGGTTCAACGGGCTCACGCTGACCCCGGGCGGCGGCGCCGCGGAGACGCCCGCCGCGCAGACCACGACCGACCAGAACCAGAAGAAGAAGCAGCAGGGCAACGACGGCGACGGCAACGCCGCGACCGCCGAGAACGCCGCGCCCGCGCCCGCCCTGACGGCGACCGAGGCGACCGCGGCGAACCTGCCCCTGGGCGCCACGGTCGGCCCCGCCGGCCTGCCGGTCATGCACCACGAGCTCACGCTCACCGGCGACTTCTTCGGCGTGGCCGACCTGATGGCGTCGCTCGACCGGCTCGTCCGCCACCGCGGGGCCAAGCTCGAGGTGAACGGCCGCCTCTACACCGTCGACGGCTTCACGATGAAGCCCAGCTCGGACAGCAGATCCGACCCGCCCGAGCTCGACGTCACGCTCACGCTCACCTCCTACCTCGTCCCCGCGGCCGAGGGCCTGACCGGCGGTGCAACGCCCACCGCGCCCGCCCCGGCGGCAACGACCACCACGACCTCTTCGACCCCATGAAGTTCCCGCGGATCAACAAGGGCCCCGAGATCAAGCTCCCGAAGCTGAGCCTGCGAAAGCGCTCGCGGGACGACGGCGCGCATCCCGAGGCCGAGGCCGAGGCCCCCGCGGAGGCGCGGCCCAAGGCCTCGTCGCGCCGCGGCCCGTCCCTGCCGCAGCCGCCCGCCTTCGTGCAGGACATCTACCGCGACCTGCGCGACCGCCGCCTGCTTTTGCCCGCGGCGGCCCTGCTCGTCGGGATCGTGGCGGTCCCCGTGCTCATGAAGGCGAGCCCCGAGCCGGCGCCTGCGATCCCGCCGAAGGCGGTGCCCGAGGACGCGGCGGCCGTCGCGCCCGCGGTGCTCGCCGAGCAGGAGGTCGGCGTGCGCGACTACCGCAAGCGGCTCGCCGAGCTCAAGCGCAAGAACCCGTTCGACGCGAAGCTGCAGTACTCCGCGAGCGAGATCGCCGAGCAGACGGCGATCAGCGAGCCGCCCGATCCCACCGCGAGCACCGGCACGGGCGACGGGCGCGACGGCGGCGGGTCGCCGGACATCCAGGTGGTGGACGATCTGCCCCAGCCCCAGCCGCCCGGTGGTGGCGGCGACCGCAAGCCCGGCGTGGAGCTGATGGAGCCGCGCATCGACGTGCGCTTCGGCCCCGTGGGCGAGCTCTCCGACTACGAGTCGCTCAAGCCCATGAAGCCGCTTCCCGGCAAGCGGAACATGATCCTGATCTTCGGCGGCTTCGCCGAGAAGGCCGACGAGGTCGTGTTCATGGTCGCCGACGAGGTGGTCAGGACGAAGGGCGACGGGCGCTGTACGCCCCGCGCGAAGAACTGCCAGTTCCTCGTCCTGCGCGAGGGCGAGGCCCGCACGTTCGACTTCCGCCACCGCAACGGGACGGTCACCAAGTACCGCCTCAAGCTCCGCAAGATCCGGCTCGAGGTCACGCGCGACCCGGACTTCGAGCGGTCGCTCGAGCGCTGATCCCGCCGCATCGGCGCGCGGCCGACTAGCCTTCTCGCGCGCATGGCGTTCAGATTCACAACCGCGGGCGAGTCGCACGGGCCCGGCCTGGTGGCGATCGTCGAGGGCCTGCCGGCCGGTCTCGAGCTCGATCGCGAGCGGCTCAACCGCGACATGGCTCGGCGCCAGCTCGGCCACGGCCGGGGCGGGCGCATGAAGATCGAGCGCGACGAGGTCGAGATCCGCTCCGGCGTCCGGCACGGCCGCACGCTGGGCAGCCCGATCGCGGTGCTCGTCGCCAACCGCGACTACCCGAACTGGGAGGAGCGGATGAACCCGTGGCCGGTCGACGCCGAGATCGAGGAGTCGCACCTGCCGCGGCCCGGGCACGCCGACCTGGCGGGGCTCTGGAAGTACGGCTTCACCGACGTGCGCAACGTGCTCGAGCGGGCGAGCGCCCGCGAGACGGCCGCCCGCGTCGCCGCCGGCGCGATCGCCAAGGAGTTCCTGCGCGCGCTCGGCGTCGAGATCTACAGCCACGTGCTGCGCATCGCGTCGGTGGCCGCCCCGGAGCCGGGCGACCTGCGGCCCGAGGACTTCGAGGGCGTCGACGAGTCGCCGGTGCGCGTGCTCGACAAGGCGACCGAGGAGGCGATGATCGAGGAGATCAACCGCCTGCGCAAGGCCAACGAAAGCCTGGGCGGCGTCTTCGAGGTGCGCGCCTTCGGGCTCACGCCGGGACTCGGCTCGCACGTGAGCTGGGAGGAGCGCCTCGACTCGCGGCTCGCGCAGGCGATCGTCTCGATCCAGGCCGTCAAGGGCGTCTCGGTCGGCGAGGCCTGGGAGGTGGCGCAGGTGCCGGGCTCGCAGGCCCACGACGAGATCTTCTACTCGGAGGAGCGCGGCTGGTACCGCGAGACCAACCGCGCCGGCGGCGTGGAGGGCGGCATGACGAACGGCGAGCCGCTGATCGTGCGCGGCGCCATCAAGCCGATCTCGACGCTCACCAAGCCGCTGCGCTCGGTCGACACGGAGACCCTGCAGCCCGCCAAGGCCATGAAGGAGCGCACCGACTCGACCGTCGTTCCCGCCGCGGGCGTGGTCGCCGAGGCCATGGTGGCCCTGGTGCTCGCCCGCTGCTACCGCGAGAAGTTCGGCGGCGACCACATCGACGACGTCATCGCCGCCGTTCGCTCCTACGAGGAGCGCATCGGGTGGCGGCGCTGAGCCGCGACGAGCGCGGGCCCCAGCCGGCGATCGCCCTGGTCGGGTTCATGGGCGCGGGCAAGACCCGCGCCGCGCAGGGCATCGGCGCGGTCCTGGGCGAGCCCGTGACCGACGTCGACAAGGAGATCGAGCGCGAGCTCGGCGAGCCGATCGCGTCGTTCTTCGAGCGCGAGGGCGAGGCGGCCTTCCGCCGCCTCGAGGAGAAGCACACGCTCGCCGCGCTGGAGCGGGGCGGGGTCGTCTCCCTGGGCGGCGGCGCCGTCGAGAACGAGCGCATCAGGGAGGCGCTGGCCGGTCACTTCACCGCCTGGTGCCGGGTGAGCGAGGAGCTCGCGTGGGAGCGCTGCCGGTCGGCCGGCGACACGCGCCCGCTCGCCCGCGACCGCCGCGAGTTCTCGGCGCGCCTCGCGCGCCGCGAGCCGCTATATGAGCGGGTGGCGCGCGCGGTGCTCACCGAGGGCGGCGAGCGCATGGGCCGCCGGGCGGCGCCCTGGCTGCGCGCCGCCGCGGCGCTGCCGGACGCGCGCCTCGCCTGGGCCGCGTCGCGCTCGGGCGAGTACCCGGCGATCGTGGGCGTGGGGGCCGCGAGCGTGCTGCGCCGCGTGGGCGAGATGGGCGAGCGCGCCCGGCGCCGGCTTCCCGGGCGCTGGTTCCCGGTCGCGGACGCGGCCGCGCTGCGCGCGCACCGGGACGCGCTGGAGGGGCTCGAGGAGCCCGTCGTGGTCGAGGGCGGCGAGCGGTCCAAGACGCTCGCCGAGTACGAGCGCGTGCTGCGGGAGCTCGCGGGGCGCGGGGTGCGCCGCGACGACGGGGTGGTCGCCTTCGGCGGCGGCGTGGTCGGCGACCTCGCCGGGTTCTGCGCGGCCACCTACCAGCGCGGCGTGCCCGTGGTCCAGGTGCCGACGACCGTCGTCGCGCAGGTCGACTCCGCGTACGGCGGCAAGACCGGGGTGGACCTGCCCGAGGGCAAGAACTACGTGGGCGCCTACCACATGCCGCTCGCCGTCCTGGCCGACCCCGCGACGCTGGCGACGCTGCCCGCGGAGGAGGTCGCCGCCGGGTTCGCCGAGGTGGTCAAGACCGCGCTGCTCGCGGGCGGCGAGCTGTGGGAGCGGGTGCGCGCGCTGGACGGGTTCAGGCCGGCCGAGCTGCCCGACGTGATCTTCGCCTGCGCGCGCACGAAGCTCGACGTCGTGGCGCGCGACGAGCGCGACTCGGGCGCGCGCGCCGCCCTCAACCTCGGCCACACCGTGGGCCACGCGATCGAGGCGGTGACCGGGTACGCGCGCTACCGCCACGGCGAGGCCGTGGGGCTGGGCCTGCTCGCCGCGCTGCGCCTCTCCGGCGCCGACGAGCTGCGCGCCGAGGTCGCCGACCTGCTCGAGCGCCACGGCCTGCCGGTGCGGCTCGACCCCGCGATCGACCCCGAGGCGGTCGTGGCGGCGACCGCCCGCGACAAGAAGGCCGGCGCGGGGGGCGTCGCCTGGGTGCTGCTCGAGCGGCCCGGTGAGGTCACGACCGGCGCGCGGCTCGACGCCGGTAATGTGCTGGAGGCCGTGAAGGAGCTTCAGTGAGCGACCGCCGCGCTTCGCAGTGAGTCCGACGACGCACAACCGGGTCGGCGTCCTGCACGGCGCGAACCTCGACCAGCTCGGCCGCCGGGACCCGCACCACTACGGGTCCTTCACGCTGTCCGAGCTCGAGGTCGCGGTGCGCCGGTTCGCGCGCGAGCTCGACCTCGAGGTGATCTTCTTCCAGACCAACCACGAGGGCGAGTTCATCGAGTACTTGCACCGCCTGCCGGAGATGGCCGACGCCGCCGTGATCAACGCCGGCGCCTGGACCCACTACTCCTGGGCGATCCGCGACGCGCTCGAGTTCGCCCAGCTGCCCGCGGTCGAGGTGCACATCTCCGACGTGGAGTCGCGCGAGGAGTGGCGGCGCCACTCGGTCTTCGACGGGCTGGTGCTCGCGAAGATCTCCGGCAAGAAGCTGGACGGCTACCGCGAGGCGCTGGAGCTGATCGCCAAGGAGCTGGGCGTCGGTGAGTGAGGCGCGCGCCGAGCGGCTCGCCGCGCTCGTCGCCGAGGAGGGCCTCGACGTGCTGATCGTCGGCGACCTGGTGAACCCCGGCGACTCGGGCCCCGACGCGATCGCCAACGTGCGCTGGCTGACCGGGTTCGCGGGCACGAGCGGGCTCGCGATCGTCGGACCCGAGCGGCGCGAGTTCCTCACCGACTTCCGCTACGCTGAGCTCGCCGAGCGCCGGGTCGGCGACGCGTTCGAGCGGGTGATCTTCGACGGCCCCGTCTTCGAGGAGCTCGGCAGGCGCCTGCGCGGGCGGGTCGGCTTCGACCCCGCCGCGACCAGCGTGCGCAACCACCGCAAGCTCGCGGCGGCGGTCGGCGACGACGTCGAGCTGGTCGCGGCCGAGGGGTTGGTCGAGCGCCTGCGCCGCGTGAAGGACGCCGACGAGGTGGACGCGATCGCCGCCGCCTCGCGGCTCGCGGACGAGGCGCTCGAGTGGCTGCTCGAGCGGGGCATCGCCGGCAAGACCGAGCGCCGGATCGCCTTCGAGCTCGAGACGCGCATGCGGGAGCTGGGCGCACAGCCGTCGTTCCCGACGATCGTCGCCTCCGGCCCCAACGGCGCGCTGCCGCACGCGATCCCCACCGACCGCGAGGTGGGGCCGAACGAGCTTGTCACGATCGACTGGGGCGCGAAGCTCGACGGCTACTGCTCCGACGGGACGCGCACGTTCGCGACCGGCGAGCTGGACGAGGAACTGCGCTCGGCCTACGAGCTCGTCCTGCGCGCGCAGCTCGCGGGGGTCGACGCGGTCGCCGCGGGTGCGCACGGGCGCGAGGTGGACGCGGTGAGCCGCGGGATCATCGAGGAGGCCGGGATGGGCGAGCGCTTCGGGCACGGCCTCGGGCACGGCGTCGGCCTGCAGGTGCACGAGCCGCCGCGGCTCAGCAAGCGCTCGGAGGACACCCTCGAGCCGGGCAACGTGGTCACGGTCGAGCCGGGCGTCTACGTCCCGGGCCGCTTCGGCATCCGCATCGAGGATCTCGTGGTGGTCACCGCCGGCGAGCCGAAGAACCTGAGCGGGCTGCCGAAGGAGCTGCGGGTGGTCAGCTGACTTAGCTGCCAGCTCCCAGCTGCCAGGCACCAGCTCGGGGGTCAAGCGCGGCTGCGCCCAAGTGTGCGATTCCGGTTGTAGACCGCCACGCTTTCGCACTCGGCGTGGAGATGTCGCGTCCGTCGGCAGCCACGCGGCCGAGGCCGCGGAGCCGGTGGCTGGCAGCTAGTAGCTGGCCGCTGATTGCTGTACCGTCGCTCTCGTGCCGGCCAGCGCAACCCGCTTCCGCACCTGCCCGCTGTGCGAGGCCACGTGCGGGCTTGCGATCGAGGTCGCGGGCGACGAGGTCGTCTCGATCCGCGGGGATGAGGAAGACGTCCTGAGCCGCGGGTTCATCTGCCCGAAGGCCTACGGCCTCAAGGGGCTGCGGGAGGACCCCGACCGGCTGCGCACGCCGCTCGTGCGCCGCGACGGCGAGCTGCGCCCGGCGAGCTGGGACGAGGCGTTCGGCGAGATCGACCACCGGCTGCCGGCGATCGCCGCCGAGCACGGCCGTGACGCGGTGGCGGCCTACGTGGGCAACCCGAACGCGCACAACCTCTCGTCGATGGTCTACCTGCAGGTGCTGCTGCGCGCGCTCGGCACGAAGAACGTGTACTCGGCCTCGAGCGTCGACCAGATGCCCAAGCACTTCACCGCGGGCCATATGTTCGGGCACTGGATGACGGTCCCGGTGCCGGACGTCGACCGCACGCAGCACCTCCTGATCCTGGGGGCGAACCCGCTCGTGTCGAACGGCAGCCTGCTGACCGCGCCCGACATGCGCGGGCGCCTGAGGCGCCTGCGCGAGCGCGGCGGCAAGCTCGTCGTGATCGACCCGCGCCGCACGCGGACCGCCCGGGCGGCCGACGAGCACCACTTCATCCGGCCCGGCACCGACGCGCTGCTGCTGTTCGCGATGGTCCACGTGCTCTTCGACGAAGGGCTCACCGACCTCGGCAGGCTCGCCGAGCACACGCGGGGCGCGGAGCAGGTGCGCGAGCTCGCCGCGAGCTTCTCGCCCGAGGCCGTGGCGCCGGCCTGCGGGATCCCGGCCCCGGAGATCCGCCGCCTGGCGCGCGAACTGGCGGCGGCCGAGCGCGCCGCGGTCTACGGGCGGATCGGCACGACGCTGCAGGAGTTCGGCACGCTCGCGAGCTGGCTCGTCGACGTGCTCAACGCGCTCACCGGGAACCTCGACAGGGCGGGCGGCGCGCTGTTCCCGACGGCCGCGGCGGGCCAGCGCAACTCCGCCGGCGAGCCGGGCCGCGGCCGCGGCGTGCGCACGGGACGCTGGCGCAGCCGGGTGCGCGGGCTGCCGGAGGTGATGGGCGAGCTGCCGGTCTCGTGCCTTGCGGAGGAGATCGAGACCCCCGGGGAGGGGCAGGTGCGCGCGCTGATCACCGTCGCGGGCAACCCGGTGGTCTCGCTGCCCGACGCCGCCCGTCTCGAGCGGGCGCTGGCCGGCCTGGAGTTCATGGTGAGCGTGGACCTCTACGTCAACGAGACCACGCGCCACGCGGACGTGATCCTGCCCGCGCCGGACCCGCTCTCGCGCTCGCACTACGACATCGCGCTCTACCAGTTCGCGGCCCGCAACGTGGCGAACTACTCGCCGGCTCCGCTGCCGCGCGAGGACGGCCTCCTCGACGAGTCGGAGGTGCTGCTGCGGCTCACGGGGATCATCGCGGGCCAGGGCCCCGACGCCGACACCGCGGCGCTCGACGACATGGTGATCGCCACCCTGGCCGGGCGCGAGACCGCGCAGCCCGGCTCGCCGATCGAGGGCCGCGACGCCGGCGAGATCCTCGCCGCGCTCGAGCCGCGGCGTGGCCCTGAGCGCGTGCTCGATTTCCTCTTGCGGGTGGGCGCGCACGGCGACGGCTTCGGCGCCCGGCCCGGCGGCCTCACGCTGGCGCGGCTGGAGGAGAGCCCGCACGGGATCGACCTGGGCCCGCTCGAGGAGGGGCGGCTGCCGGGCGCGCTGCGCACCCCGAGCGGCAAGGTCGAGCTCGCGCCCGGGCCGATCACCGGCGACGTGCCCCGCCTGCGCGAGCGGCTCGGGGCCCTGCTGGGCGAGGCCGGCAACGGCGGCGCGTCAGGCCTGGTGCTCATCGGCCGGCGCCAGCTGCGCTCGAACAACTCCTGGATGCACAACGTCCACGCGCTGGTGAAGGGGCCGAACCGCTGCACGGCGCTGGTCAACCCGGCCGACGCCGACCGGCTCGGCCTGGCCGACGGCCAGCGCGCTCGCCTGCGCACGGCGGCGGGCGAGGTGGAGCTTCCCGTCGAGGTGAGCGACGAGATCATGCCGGGCGTGGTGAGCGTGCCCCACGGGTGGGGCCACGACGCCGCCGGCGCGCGCCTCTCGGTGGCCTCGGCGCACCCGGGCGCGAACGTGAACCTGCTCGCCGACGGGCGGCGCGTCGATGCGCCGAGCGGCAACGCGGCGCTGAACGGCATCCCGGTGGAGCTCGTCCCGGCCTGAGCGGCGCCCGGCCGAGCCCGGGCGCCTAGCGGGAGAGGTCGACGTCCGGCTCGAGCGACTCGGCGAAGGCGACGAGCAGCTCGACCGCGGCCTCGACGTCGCGCAGGTCGACCATCTCGACCGGCGAGTGCATGTAGCGCAGCGGGATCGAGACGAGCCCGGTGGGGATCCCCGAGCGCGAGATCTGCGTCGCGTCGGCGTCGGTGGCCGTGCGGTTGCCGGACGCCTCGATCGTGTAGGCGATGCCCTCGCGCTCCGCGGTCTCGGCGAGCAGCTCGAAGACCTTGGGGGAGAGGGTGGAGCCCCGCCCGATCACGGGGCCGGAGCCGAGCGCGTGGTCGCCCTCCTGGTTCTTGTCGATGCCCGGCGCGTCGGTCGCGTGCGTGACGTCGACGGCAACCGCCAGGTCGGGCCGGAGCGCGAACGAGGAGGTGCGCGCGCCGTTCAGGCCGATCTCCTCCTGCGCGTTGGCCACCGCCGCGACGCGGCCCGTGAGCCTGCCGCGCTCGTGCACGCGACGGGCGACCTCGAGCGCGACGTACGAGCCGAGCCGGTTGTCGAGCGAGCGCGAGACGAGCCGTTCCCCCTGCACGCGCATGGGCTCGGCGGCGACCACGACCGGGTCGCCGATGCGCACGAGCTCGCGCGCCTCGTCGCCGTCGGCGGCGCCGATGTCGATGTGCAGCTTCTTGAGCTCGACGACCTTCTTGCGCTGGTCGGCCTCCAGCAGGTGGATGGGCTTGCGGCCTGCGACCCCGTACACCGGCCCGTCCTTGGTGACGATCTCGACCCGCTGGCCGACCAGGATCTGCGGGTCCCAGCCCCCGATCGGGGCGAACCAGATGAAGCCCTGGTCGTCGATGTGCGTCACGACCAGCCCGATCTCGTCGATGTGCCCGGCGATCGCGAGCAGCGGCTTGGCGTCCTCGTCGCCGACCAGGGCCATCGACGAGCCCAGCCCGTCCGTGCGCAGGTCGGCGAACGACGCGGCCTCGCGCCACACCTGCGCGGCGGGCGCCTCGTAGCCCGAGGGCGCGGGGACACGGAGCAGCGAATCGAGGAGTTCAGGGGTCTCAGCCATGCGAGGAAGTTAAGCGCCCGGGCGGCGCGGGCGCACCGCCCCGCCGCTCCGAGCGAGGCGGATTCCTCCCGCGATGCGCGACCTGCCCGCCTCGATCGTTTCGCCACGCGCGCAGCGGATAACCGCAGGCACCGCTTGACCCAGCAGAAAGGAGCCGCTGTGCAGGACCGTGACGAGGAGACCCTGGAGCCGATCGAGGAGCACGACGTCGTGGACACCGGCCGCGACCGGGACTCGGGCGCGCACGCCGACGACGCCGCCGAGCGCGAGGCGCGCGCCGCGGCCGCGGAGGCCGCGGCGATCGGCGGCTATCCGGGCGAGGACTACGGCGTGGACGAGGCCGAGCGCGCGGTTGTCGAGGGCGGCGGCGGTGTCGCCGAGGGGTTCGAGGAGGCCGAGCACGAGCTCATCGAGAACGCCTCGCACGAGGCCACGGCGCCCGACCCCGAGGAGCTCGCGGGCAAGCCGGAGGCGGCGCGCGGCGACGCCGAGTACGGCGAGGCCGACCACGAGCGGGCGCAGGGCGACGAGGACGAGCCGGAGCCCCCGACGGCGGGCAGCTAGCCGGCGGCCGCGTCCCGCTGCAGTTCGTGGCGCACGCGGTCGCGCGCGTCGGCGAAGCGCACGACCTCGTAGGTGATCAGGCCGACCGCGAGCGCCGACACGATGCCGAGCGCGACGAGCGCGGTCACGAGCCGACGCCAGCTGACCGACCCGACGTTGCGCAGCCGGAACGCGACGTGCGCAAGGAGGTAGATGGCAAACCCGCCTGCGAGCGCGAAGGCCGGCACGGTGTGCAGGTGCTCGTCGAGGTGGAGGATCGACTCCTCGATTCCCATCGCCATGAAGACGATGCCCAGCACCATTGGCAGGTGGATGAACGTGTAGGAGTCGCGCGCCAGGGTGTTCTGCTCCCGCCCGGGGGCCGCGCGCACGAGGCGGCGTTCGGCGACGATCGTCACCACGTCGAAGTAGGCCCACCAGACCGAGCAGATGAGCGCCATGCCGAAGGCGATCGCGACGAACATGGAGGTCGTCAGGTCGACCTCGGCGCCGACTCCGAACGCGACGATCGACTCCCCGAGCGCGATGATCACGATCAGCCGGTGGCGCTCGACGAAGTGCTCGGGAACGAGCTTCCAGCCCTCGGCGCCGAACAGCGCGGGGCGCCGTAGTCGAGGAGGAGCGCCAGCGCCCACACGGCGCCCTGCGCGGTGCTGTCCAGGAACGAGGCGCCGATGATCAGGGTCACGCCGATCGTGGTGCTCACGGTCAGGCCCAGCACCGATTGGCGAAGCTGCGGCTCGTCGCGGCTGGCGATCATGAACAACGTGATGTGCGCCGCGCGCACCACCCCGTAGGCGAGCGCCACCGTGAGGGCGCGATCGCTGAACGCGCCCTGCACGCTCAACGCGATGACCAGCAGCGCGGCCATCGCCAGGAACATCACGATCCGGACGGCGCCCTCCTCGGGGTCGATCACGCTGGTCAGCCACGCGTAGCCGATCCAGCACCACCAGAGGAGCGCGAGCACGAGCGTTGCCTTTGCGACGCCCTCCCAGCTCGGCTCGTGGACCATGAGCGCCGTGCACTGGGTGATCGCCAGCACGAAGACCAGGTCGAAGAAGAGCTCGAGTGGCAGGACCTGCTCGCCCTCGCGCAGTACTGCCCGGAGCGGGCGCTGGATCGGACCGGTGCTCACGGCGGCGAGGCCATCCTAAACCGGGGCCCGGAGGGAGCTACGGAAGGGGCACACGGGCTCGCGCCTAGCGCAGCGACTTCAGCCAGTCGCGGCGGACCTCGCCGATCCGCATGCGCTGCGGGTGGTAGCCCACGTCGAAGCGCGCGACCTCCTTGCGCTTCTTGTACGAGATCACCGACACCGCGTTGCTGCCGCTCCAGGAGACGAAGCAGCGGTTGCCGTTCAGGTTGTTGGTGACCCAGTAGGGCTTCGCGCCGCCCTCGATCAGCTTGTAGCGGAAGGTCTTGCGCGAGACGATCGCCACGTAGTCGGACATCGTGCCCGCGACGCACAGCCGCGTGCCCTTGCGGTTCATGGCGATCCCGTGGTGGGCCGAGTCCAGCAGGTAGTTCTCGCGCGGCATCGTGCGCACGTGCGGCGCGATCGGCAGGTTCGCGACCCGCAGGACCCGGTCCGTCTTCAGGTCGTACTCCACGAACCCGTGGAAGAACGAGACCTGGAAATAGACGTAGCGCTCGTTCGGCGAGAAGGTCATCGGGCGGACCGCCGAGCTCATGCCGGGGTAGCCGGCCTCCTCGAGCTTCACGCCCATGTCGATCTGCTTGAGGACCTCACCGGTCTTCGCGTCGACGACCTGGAAGAAGCGCTTGCCCTTCGTGGTGTCGAAGAGCGGGCTGTCCAGCGGTGTGTAGACCAGGCCGATGCTCGCGTGGTAGATCAGCTTGCCGTCCTTGGAGTAGACGTTCTCGTGCGGCGAGTCGCCGGAGGGGAAGCGGAAGACCTCCTCGCCGGTGTTGATGTCCAGCACGTGGACGACGTTGCCGGTGGAGGCGGAGACCGCGACGTGCTTGCCGTCGGGCGAGACCGCCATGTGGTCGGAGCGGAAGCCCGCGACCCGGAAGCGCCAGGCGATCTCGCCGGTGGCCATCCGGATGCCGACGACGTCGCCGAAGCTCGGCCGCGAGACGACCAGGAGACGGCCGTCGGGGCTCGAGTACATGTCGTCGACGTACTGGTCGTGCCCCTCGCCGATCAGGGTGCGGATCGCCAGGTAGAAGACGAGCCGCACCGGGTCGAGCAGCAGCTCGTTCATGCGCTGCTGGCGGTCGGGGATGATGTTGATGCGCGCCAGGCGGCGGTACTTGGCCTTCTTGCCGAGCGCGATCACGTCCGCGGTGCCCTCCCAGTTGTTGCCGACGAAGAGCACCTTGCGGGTCGGCGGCTTGCGCTTCGCGGCCCCGGCCTCGTCGGCTGCGGCCAGCGCGGCGCCGCCCGCCAGCGCGGCGGCGAGGCATGCCACCAAGGCCGCGCGCATGCGCAGGCCGGCGCGAGACGCGTTTTTCCTAACCCCTAGGACGCCCACGGCGCTATCCCGCCGGGGAACCTAACGCGGGGCGGGAGGCGCGTGCAACCACCAACCGTCACCGGGCTCGGCGCCCCGGTGTGGAATCCTTGTCTGAATGGGCGACGGGATCGAGGTCACCGAGCTGTTCGGGATCGGCACGAAGTACGTGATCAGCTCGACCACGCACCAGAAGCTGGCCGTGATCGTGCGCAAGGACGGCACCCGCGAGATCTACGCGTTCTCGAAGGGAGACGAGGAGCAGCCGAAGGTCGTGATCCGGCTGGACGAGGAGGAGGCGCGCCGCGTCGGCGCGGTGCTGACGGGGACGTACTACGGGGACTGACGCCGGGGTCGGGGGCGGCGCGTGGATGAGCTCGTAGCCCTCGGTGCCGCCGGCGTAACCGCCGCGATGCTGGCGCGGGCGGGGCGCTTGATCGCCCTGCCCACGATCCCGGCGTTCATGGCGGCCGGGATCATCCTCGGGCCGTCGGCCACGGACGTCCTCAGCGACCCGCACGCGCTCGAGCTGATCGCCGACATCGGGCTGATCGTCCTGCTCTTCCACCTGGGCGTGGAGTTCCCGGTGGAGCAGGTCATGCGGGCCGGGCGCAGCGTCGTGCAGGGCGCGCTCGTCTACATCGGCCTCAACGTGACCGCGGGCCTCGCGCTCGGGTTCGCGCTGGGGTGGGGGACGACCGAGGCGCTCGTGATCGCGGGCGCGGTGGGCGTCTCGAGCTCCGCGATCGTCACCAAGCTCCTGATCGAGCTCAACCGCCTCGTCAACGCGGAGACGCCGGTGATCCTCGGGATCATCGTCGTCGAGGACATCTTCCTCGCCTTCTACCTCGCGCTGCTCGCGCCGCTGCTCGGGGAGGCCTCGTCGGTCGGGGAGGCGGCCGGGGACTTCGCGATCAGCTTCGCCTTCATCGGCGGGCTCGTCCTGATCGCGCGCTACGGGAGCTCGCTGATCGGCCGGATCCTCGACACCGACGACGAGGAGCTCATCGCGGTGCTGGCCGTGGGCGTCGCGGTCCTGATGGCGGGGGTCGCGGAGGACCTCGGGGTCTCCGACGCGATCGGGGCGCTCATGATCGGCCTCGTCATCGGCCGCACGGTGCTGCGCGAGCGCGTGGAGACCGTGATCACGCCGGTCCGCGACGCCTTCGCCGCGATCTTCTTCGTGGTCTTCGGGGCGAGCATCGAGCTCGGCGACCTCGGATCGGTCGCCGTGCCGGTGATGGCCGCGGCCGGCCTCTCGGTCGTGATGTGCACGCTGGGCGGCGCGCTGGTGGCCCGCTTCAACAACCTGAACCAGGCGTCGGCTGCGAACGCCGCGCTCGTGCTGCTCGGCCGCGGCGAGTTCTCGCTGATCCTCGCGACGCTCGCGGTGGGCGCCGGCCTCGACCCGAGGATCGCCCCGTTCGTGGCGCTGTACGTGCTCGTGCTCGCGCTCGTCGGACCGATCCTCGCGGCGCGCTCGCGGATCGTCTCCGGCGCGCTGCCGGGCTGGCTCGTGGGCGGCGGCTATCGCTACGTCGGGAACGAGACGATCGTCGACGGCTGCCCGCACGTGGACGTCGTCCCGGCGACGCCGCTCTCCGACGGCTGCGACGACTGCCGGCGCCTGGGCGACGACTGGGTAGAGCTGCGCGTGTGCCTGGAGTGCGGGTACGTGGGGTGCTGCGACGACTCGAAGAACAAGCACGCTACCCGCCACCACGAGGAGACCGGCCACCCGGCGATAGCGACGCTCGAGCCCGACGAGGCCTGGCGCTACTGCTACGTCGACCGCGTCCTGATCACCGGCCGGGGCGACGTGGAGATCGAGGGGGACACGCCCTAGGCGTCCAGCACCTGGTGCGCGAAGCGCACCGCCATGGCGCCGTCGCCGACGGCGCCGGCGACGCGGTTGGTGGCGCCGGAGCGCACGTCCCCGGCGGCGAACACCCCCGGCCGCACGGTCTCGAGCAGGTGCGGCGGGCGGTCGCTGAGCGGCCAGCAGTCGTGGCCCTCGTGCTTGGCGGCGACCTTGCCGCACTTGATGTAGCCCGCCTCGTCCAGGGCGAGGACGCCGTCGACGGCCTCCGTGCAGGGGTCGGCGCCGATCATCACGAAGAGCGCCGCGGCGGGCAGCCGCTCGACGTTCCCGTCGCCGTCGCGGAGGTCGACCGCCTCCAGGTGGGTGGCGCCGTGGACGCCGACGACCTCGGTGTGGGTGCGGACCTCGATGTTGGGCGCGGCCTCGATGCGGTCGATCAGGTACCGCGACATCGTCCGCGCGAGGCTCGGCCCGCGGACGGCCATGCGGACGCTGCGGGCCGTCGACGCGAGCTTGACGGCCGCCTGCCCGGCGGAGTTGCCGCCGCCGACCAAGACCACGTCCTCGCCGCGCAGCCGCCGCGCGTCGCTCGGCATCGCGGCGTGGTAGACGCCGGCGCCCCAGAGCCGGTCGATCCCGGGGACTTCGAGCGTCCGCCAGCGCGCCCCGGAGGCGACGACCACGGTGCGCGCGAGCACGTGCTGGCCGTCCTCGAGGTCCACGCGGACGAGGCCCTCCGGCCCGTCCGTGATCTCGACGACCGGGTGGAAGCTGGAGAGCACGGCGTCGAAGCGCTGCGCCTGCAGGGTCGCGTTGCGGGTGAGCTCGGTGCCCGAGATTCCGGTCGGGAAGCCGAGGTAGTTCTCGATCCGCGTGCTGGTGCTGGCCTGCCCGCCGGGCGCCCAGGACTCGGCGACGAACGTGCGCAGGCCCTCGGAGGCCCCGTAGACCGCCGCGGCGAGGCCGGCGGGGCCGCCGCCGATCGTCACGAGGTCGAAGCGCTCGCCGTCCACCTCGGCGCGCAGCCCGAGGTCGCGCGCGACCTGGCGCACGGACGGGTTGCGCAGCACCTGGTCGCCGCGGATCAGGATCGGCGTCTCCTCGCGGGGGATGCACAGGCCCTCGAGCAGCGCGGCGCTGTCCTCGTCGGAGTCGACGTCGTAGAAGCGCACCGGCAGGAGGTTGCGCTCGAGCAGGTCGCGCACCTCGAACGCGCGCCGCGAGCTGCGCGACGCGATCAGGCGCAGCACGCCGTGGCCCTCGCCCTCGACCCACGCGCGGCGCAGGCTGAGCGTGCGCAGCACGAGCTCGGCGAACTCCGGCCAGTCGGCGAGCATCGCGCGCAGCTCCTGGCGGGTGAACGCGATCACGCGCGTGGGCTCGACCGCTACGCACTCGGCGACCGACGGCTCGCCGGTGAACACGGCGAGGTCGCCGATGAAGCACCTGCTGTGCAGCTCCGCGAAGACGACGTCGGCCCTCGGGGTGTGGTCGACGAACTCGACGCGCCCCTCCTCGACGACGAAGAACGGGATCTCGCGCGTCCCCTGCTCGAAGAGGACCTCGCCCGGCGCGAACGCGCGGCGCACGCCGCGCTCGGCGAGCCGCGCGATCTTGGCGTCGGACAGGCGCGGGAAGAGCTGCTGGTCGTGCGGGTCGGCGAAGCGTTCCGCCCGGATCCTCGTTCTCGCGGCGCCCTCGCTCAAGCGGGTCCAAGAGTACCCCGGACGCCGCTTCGCCACCTATGCTGCGCGCAACATGGCTCCGGCGCTCTCGTCCCGTCGGGCCCGCTTGGCCGCCCTGCTGCTCGCCGCGCTGCTCGCGCTCGGTGCGGTCTCGGGCTGCGGGCTCGGCTTCGGCTCGGGTGAGGGCGCGAGAGGAGGAGGCGGCGGCGACGGCGACGGCGCTCCCGCGGTCACCGAGTTCCGGGTGTCGTTCAGCGGCGATCTGCTGATGCACCAGCCGCTGCTCGCCCGCGCCCTCGCGAACGGCGGCGGCGGGCGCTACGACTTCGCGCCCTTCTTCAAGGAGATCGCGCCCTGGGTCAAGGCGCCGGAGCTCGCCGTGTGCCACCTGGAGACGCCGATGGGGCCCGGGCCGCCCTCGTCGTATCCCATCTTCAACACTCCCACCGACCTCGCGCGCTCGATCCGCAAGGCGGGCTGGGACGCGTGCACGACCGCGTCCAACCACTCCCTGGATCAGGGCATGGCGGGCATCGAGGGGACGGTGAAGGCGCTCGATAAGCGCGGGATCGCGCACACCGGCTCCTTCGCCTCGGCCGAGGCGCGCGACGAGCCGGTGATCGTGAGCGTCGGCGACGTGAAGATCGGGCTGATCGCCTACACCGACGCCACGAACGGGATCCCGCTGCCGACGCCGTGGGCGGTCAACACCTACCCGGCCGAGAACCCGAAGGCGGGCGCCAAGGCGATCCTCGCCGACGCGCGGCGCGCGCGCGAGGCCGGCGCGGACGCCGTGGTCGTGAACGTCCACTGGGGCGCCGAGTACGCGCTCGAGCCGAGCCCGTTCCAGCGCGAGCTCGCCGAGCGGCTCACGGGCTCGGACCTGATCGACGCGGTGGTCGGGCAGGGGCCGCACGTCGTCCAGCCGATCGAGCGGGTGAACGGAAAGTTCGTCGTCTTCAGCGAGGGCAACCTCGTCTCGAACCAGTCGGCGGCCGCCGGGCTACCCGCCCACACGCAGGACGGGCTGATCGCGCTCCTGCACTTCCGGGCGCGCGGCGACGAGGTGCGGGTGCGCCGCGTGGAGTACGTGCCGGTGTGGGTTCGCCCCGGCGACTACGTCGTGCTCCCCGCGACCCCGGACGCCGATCCGGGCAACGCCGAGGCCCTGCGCGCGTCGTTCGAGCGTACGACGGCGGTTGCGGGGAAGGGGAAGGGCGTGAAGGTCGCTAACTTTTCCGCGCCTTGATTTCGACCAACCAGTTCAAGAACGGCACCCACATCGAGGTAGACGGCACGATCTACCGGATCATCGAGTTCCAGCACGTGAAGCCCGGCAAGGGCGGCGCGTTCGTGCGGACCAAGCTGCGGAAGGTCGACGACGGGACGGTCCACGACAAGACGTTCCGCGCGGGCGAGAAGTTCCGTCCGGTTCGCACCGAGACCCGGCGCATGCAGTACCTCTACGACTCCGGCGATTCCGTCGTCTTCATGGACGTCGACAGCTACGAGCAGGTCGAGATCCCGCGCGAGACCGCCGGCGAGGACATGAAGTGGGTGCTGCCCAACGACACGGTCGACATCCTCTACGTGGACGACCGCCCGACCGGCGTGCAGGTGCCGAGCGCCGTGGACCTCAAGGTCGCGAAGACCGAGCCCGGCCTCAAGGGCGACACCGCCTCGGGCGGCGGCACCAAGCCCGCGACGCTGGAGACGGGCGTCGAGATCCAGGTCCCGCTGTTCATCGACGAGGGCGACACCGTCCGCGTCGACACGCGCACCGGCGAGTACGTCTCCCGGGCGTAGCGCGGGCGGCGCGTTCGACCGCCAGGCGAGCGCGTAGGCTCCACGTGTAGATGCGACGTTCAGATCAACGCCGCGAGGCCGTCTTCGCCCTCTACCAGCAGCGCGTCACCGACCGGCCGCTGGAGGAGCTGCTCAAGGGCGCGAAGCCGTTCACGCGCGAGCTCGCCGAGGGCGCGGCCGAGCACGCCGACGAGCTCGACGATGAGATCGCCAGGCGCGCACGGGGCTGGAAGCTCGAGCGCATCGCGCCGCTCGAGCTCTCGATCATGCGCGTCGCGCTCCATGAGATGCTTCACCGCGAGGACGTGCCGGTCGAGGTGGCGATCGACGAAGCTGTGAACCTCGCGCAGGAGTTCTGCGGCGCGGACGCGCCCGATTTCGTCAACGGGATCCTGGGCGCGGTCGCGCGCGACTTGGAGGCGGCGCGGAGGTGAGCGAGCTGGGCGCCGACATCGAGGCGATCGCCGCGCGCCTGCGCGAGCTCGCCGCCGAGCTGCGCAAGGACGAGCTGACCGACGAGCAGGCCGAGGCGCTCGCGCGCGAGGCCGCGGACCTCGTGGGCCGGGCGGGGAACGAGATCGAGCGCGCGCTGAGGGAGAGCGCGGCCGGCGAGGGCTGAGCGGGATGGGGTCGTACCCCGACGAGCTGCGCGAGCTCGTCGACGAGTACCTGCGCGAGCTCTCCTTCCCCGGCGTCGCCGCCACCGCCGGCCTCGACGAGGCGATGCGCTACTCGCTGCTGGCCGGCGGCAAGCGCGTGCGCCCCGTGCTCTGCCTGGCGACGGCGCGCTCCACGGGCGCCGACCCGCGCGACCTGCTGCCGGCCGCCGCGGCGATCGAGCTCATCCACACCTACTCGCTGATCCACGACGACCTGCCGGCGATGGACGACGACGATCTGCGCCGGGGGCGGCCGACGCTCCACGTCGCCTACGGCGAGGACGTGGCGATCCTCGCCGGCGACGGCCTGTTCGCGGAGGCGATCAACCTGTTCTGCCGCGAGCAGCGCGGTGAGCCCGAGAACGTGGTCGCCGCGCTGCGCGAGCTCGCGGCGGCGACCGGCGTCGGAGGCATGGTGGGCGGCCAGTACATCGACGTCACCGGCAAGCTGGGCGACGACGCCGATGCCCTGCGGGAGCTCCACTCGCTCAAGACGGGCAGGCTGATCGCCGCGAGCGTGCTCGTGCCGCTGTTGATCGCGGGCGCGCCGGAGGATGAGCTGGCGCGCTACCGGCGCTTCGCCGACGAGCTCGGGGTGCTCTTCCAGATCGTCGACGACATCCTCGACGTCACAAGCAGCGAGGCCGAGCTCGGCAAGTCGCGCTCCGACGCGCGCCACGGCAAGCTCACGTACGTCTCCGTGTTCGGCCTGGAGCGGGCCCGCGAGCTGGCCGCCGAGTCGCACGCGAACGCGCGCGCGGCGCTCGCCGAGATCGACGGCGACACCCGCGACCTCGAGGGCATCAGCGACTTCATCCACACCCGCCAGGCCTAGCGCCGGGGGTCGGCCGGGCCTGACCGATGTCTCGCCGCGAGGCTGCGACAATGGGGCATCGACGCATGAGCGACGAGACCACACGTCCCGCCGGCGAGCGGCTGCTTGACCGCATCGACGGGCCGGCCGACCTCAAGGGCCTGAGCGACGCGGAGCTCGCGCAGGTGGCCCAGGAGGTCCGCGAGCTCATCATCGACACGATCGGTGAGATCGGCGGCCACTTCGGCGCCAACCTCGGCACCTGCGAGCTCGCGACTGTCCTGCACGCGCTGCTCGACTCGCCGCGCGACAAGATCCTCTGGGACGTCGGCCACCAGGCCTACCCGCACAAGATCCTCACCGGCCGCCGCGACCGGCTGCACACGATCCGCCAGTACGGCGGGCTCGCGCCGTTCTGCTCGATCGCCGAGTCCGAGCACGACATCATGGGCGCGGGCCACGCCTCGACCTCGATCGGCTACGCGGTCGGCCTCAAGGAGGCGATGCGCAAGGGGATCGGCGAGGACGGCAAGGTCGTCGCGGTGATCGGCGACGGGGCGATGACCGGCGGCGTGGCCTTCGAGGCGCTGCACAACGCGGGCGGGCTGCAGACGCCGATCGTGATCGTCCTGAACGACAACGGGATGTCGATCTCGCCGAACGTCGGCGCGCTCTCCCGCTACTTCAACGCGGTCCGCCTCAACCGCCGCCTCTACCACGCCCGCGAGGACGTGGAGACCCGGCTCACGAAGCTCCCGTGGGGGCTGGGGCGCCGCATCGAGCGGCTCGGCCCGGAGATCAAGGCCGCGATCAAGGCCTACTGGGCGCCGGGGCTCCTCTTCGAGGAGCTCGACCTCGCCTACGTGGGCGTGATCGACGGCCACGACGTGACGCAGCTCCGCCGGGCGCTGAGCGACGCGCTCGCGGCCGACCGGCCCGTGGTCGTCCACATCCACACGGTCAAGGGCAAGGGCTTCGCGCCCGCGGAGGAGGGCGGCCTCGCGGGCATGGAGAAGTGGCACGCCGCGAAGCCGGGCTCCATCGTCGACGGCAAGCCCGCGCCGAAGAAGCCCGCGGCGCGCACGCCGCTCGTGCGCGGCGAGATGGCCGAGGGGGCGCGCGCCGCCGAGGCCAAGGGGGAGAAGCCCGCGCCGCCGTCCTACACGAGCGTGTTTGCCGACGCGCTCGTGGCCGAGGCCAAGCGCGACCGCCGGGTGATCGGGATCACCGCGGCGATGGCGGGCGGGACCGGCCTGCAGAAGCTGCTCGAGGAGCTGCCCGACCAGTACTACGACGTGGGCATCGCCGAGCAGGACGCGGTGCTGCTCGCGTGCGGGCTCGCTCTGCAGGGCGCGAAGCCCGTGTGCGCGATCTACTCGACGTTCCTGCAGCGCGCCTACGACCAGATCGTCCACGACGCCTGCCTGCAGAAGCTCGACGTGACGTTCGCGATGGACCGGGCGGGCCTGGTCGGCGACGACGGGCCGACGCACCACGGCGCGTTCGACATCTCTTACATGCGCTGCCTCCCGAACATCGTGCTGATGGCGCCGCGCGACGAGGCGCAGCTCGTCCACATGGTCCACACGGCGATCGCCCACGAGGGGCCGATCGCGCTGCGCTACCCGCGCGGCACCGCGATCGGCGCGCCGCTTCCCGAGGCGCCCGAGCTGATCCCGATCGGCACCGGGGAGACCCTGCGCCGGGGCGAGCGCGTGGCGCTGCTGGGCTACGGCTTCGGCGTCAAGGTGGCGCTGGACGCGGCCAACGAGCTGGCCGAGCGCGGGATCAGCGCGACGGTCGCCGACGCGCGCTTCGCGAAGCCGCTCGACACCGAGCTCGTCAACCGCCTCGCCGCCGACCACGAGCTGCTCGTGACGATCGAGGACAACGCCATCGCGGGCGGCTTCGGCAGCGGCGTGCTCGAGCACCTCGAGGAGACCCAGGGCCCCGGCGAGCGCGCCCGCGTGATCCGCGTCGGGCTGCCCGACCGGTTCGTCACGCACGGCAAGCCGGCGCTCCTGCACGAGGAGGTCGGGCTCACCGGCGAGGCCGTCGCCGAGCGCGTGCTCGCGGCGCTGGGCGTCGGCGCGAAGGCCTCCTGAGGGCCGGCCCGGCGTGGCCGCGGGCGGCAAGTCCGAGACCTTCGAGCGGCGCTTCATGGACTCGGTGGGCAAGCCCATCGAGTTCGAGGGCGGGCTCGTGCACGCGATCTACCGGCGCGAGCTGGAGCCCGGGACGCTGATCGAGGTCGAGTTCGAGCGGGCGCGGGAGCGGCCCGCGCAGGGGCTCGAGCTGCGCGTGGACGAGGGCCTGCTGCGCCGGCGCGACGCCGCCGAGCGCGGGCGGACGCTTAGGCTGTGGGCCGCCGAGCAGCGCGAGGCGCGGATCGAGTACTCCGTGAAGGTCCCTACGCGCCTGCACGTCTGGAACGTCTGGCTCGACGAGCGCGGAGAGGAGCCGGCCGTGGAGGCGTGGCGCGCGTGGAGCGGGATGCGCCTGGAGGAGGATGGGGACGGCGTGCTCCTGCGCTGCAGCGGGAACCCCGACGCGGCTAGCTTCGACGACCTCGTCGCGCGGCTGCGCTTCGGCTCGGCCTAGCGGCCCCGATCGCGTCCCTGGGCGCGGACCCCTGAAACGAAACGCCCCACCTCGCGGCGGGGCGTCTCGGGGTACAGGGAGGAGAGTATGTGTTTGTGCGTGTTTTGAGGGAGGCCGGTGATTGTCAGGTGCCGCGGGGTGCGCTGAACCGCGTCGATGCGGTCAGCAGCACATGGGCGGCACCCATCCCGACCATGAAGACCGTTGCTACCCAGGACCCGGTTGCGACGCCGATCAGCGTGCCCGCGGCCACGGCGATCGCGGCCAGCGCGTAGTCGAAGCCGGCGTGAGCGCCCAGCGGGATCACGCGCTGCGGGCCCGGTACCTGAAGGGCGAGACCGAGGAGCACCGCGCCGATCGCGACGCAGGCGATGGTCGCCGCCGTGCCGAAGTCGAGCGCGAACGGAGCGGCCATCACGATCGGAGCGGCGATCGTCTCCAGCCCTGCGTGTACCGACAGTGGAATCGCTCGGGTAGCCATCCGGTCGTCAGACTACGAACGTACGTGCGCTTTGTGTGTGACCCCGGTCACACGATCTCAGCGCAGCTCGCGGCGCGCCCGGTACCTTCTGGCGCCATGCGAGCCCGGCGCGCGGACACCGTTCTTGCCGAGCGTGGCCTCGCCCGCTCGCGGTCGAGCGCGGCCGAGGCGATTCGCGCTGGGCGCGTGCGGCTCGGCGAGCACGGGCGCACGATCGCGAAGCCGAGCGAGCTGATCGACCCCGACGCGGAGCTCTTCGTCGTCGAGGGGAGGCGGTTCGTATCGCGCGGCGGCGAGAAGCTCGCCAACGCGCTGGACGCGCTCGGCATCGACGTGGCCGGGCGTGACTGCCTGGACGTGGGCGCCTCGACCGGCGGGTTCACCGACTGCATGCTGCAGCGCGGGGCGGCCCGGGTGATCGCGCTGGATGTGGCCCACGGCCAGCTCGACTGGGCGCTGCGCAACGACGAGCGCGTGCACGTGATCGAGCGCTACAACGCGCGCTCGCTCGTCCCCGAGGATTTGCCGTACGTGCCGAGCCTGGCGACGATCGACGTGTCGTTCATCTCGCTCACCAAGGTCCTGCCCGCGGTGGCGGAGGCGGTCGCGCCCGACGGTGAGATCCTGGCGATGGTGAAGCCGCAGTTCGAGCTCGGCAGGCAGCGCGTGAAGGGCGGCGTCGTGCGCGACCGGGCCGACCGGCGCGAGGCCGTCCTCGTGGTGGCGCGCGCGGCGGCCGAGCTGGGGCTCGCGGTGCGCGGGTTCGCGCCCTCGGGGCTGCCGGGCCCCAAGGGCAACCGTGAGACGTTCGTGTGGTGCGCGCGCTCGGGCGAGGGCATCGCGGACCTTGAGGCTGCCGTCGAGGAGGTGGACGCGTGAGCCGCACGAACGCGGGGCCCGACGAGATCCGCACGGCGGTCCTGCTCACGCACACCCAGCCGGAGCAGACCCACGACGGGGTGCGCGCGGCCGTCGCCGCGGCCGAGCGCGCGGGGTGCCGGCTCTTCGCCGAGCCCGCCGAGCGCGCCAAGCACGGCGAGGCGGCGGCCGGGGTCGAGCCGATCAGCGTGCTGGAGGGCGAGCCCGACCTGTGTGTCGTGCTCGGCGGCGACGGCACGATCCTCAAGGCGCTGAGCCGCTACGCGGGGACGCAGGTCCCGGTGTTCGCGATCAACTACGGGACGGTCGGCTTCCTGGCCGCGCTCGACCCCGACGAGCGCGACGAGGGCCTCGAGCGCGCCTTCCGCGGCGACTTCCAGGTCATCTCCCTGCCCGCGCTCACCGTTGACGTGAACGGCACCGCCGTCGCCCTCAACGACGTCTCCTTCATCCGCCGCCCGCACGGGCGCGTCGCCGAGCTCGCCTTCACGGTCGGCGGCCAGGAGGTGGGGCACGTGCGCTGCGACGGGCTGGTCGCGGCGACCCCGGCGGGCAGCACGGGCTACAACCTCGCGAACCAGGGGCCGATCCTGGCCTGGGGCGTCGAGGGCTACGTGGTCAGCTTCATCGCCCCGCACACGCTCACGGCCCGCCCGCTCGTGGTGGCGCCCGATGACGTCCTGGTCGTGCGCAACGCGGCCGGCCGCGAGTCGGTCGACATCGTCGTGGACGGCGAGCACGTCGCCGAGCTCGCCAGCGGCGCGGAGACCGAGGTCGGCTTCCGCGACGACATGGCGCGGCTCGCGCAGCTCCCGGGCACGAACTTCTACCAGCGCATCTACGAGAAGTTCGGCCACCTGGCGCGCTGACCCCGCCCCAACCACACGTTCAGCCCTGGTGTTCGTTTTCCGAACACGTGGGCTGAAAGTCCCGTGGCGCCGGCCGCACGTTCAGCTCTGGTGTGCGTTTTTCGACTACCAGGGCTGAACGTTGGGGTTTGGGGGAGAGAATCCGTCGGGCTCGCCCGCTATCCAATGCGATCGATGCTGCTCGAGCTTCGGATCGAGAACCTGCTCTTGATCGAGCGCGCCGAGCTGCGCTTCGGCCCCGGGCTCAACGTGATTACGGGAGAGACGGGCGCGGGCAAGACCGTGCTGGCCCACTCCCTGGACCTGTTGATGGGCGGGCGCGCGCGTCCGCAGATCGTGCGCCCGGGGGCGAGCGAGGCCTACGTGGAGGGCGTCTTCGAGCTCCCGGACGGGCTCTTCGAGGACCCGGAGCTCGCCGAGCTCGCCGAGCGGCTCCCCGAGGGCGAGAGCGAGCTCATCCTCGCCCGGCGGGTGCTCGACTCCGGGCGCACGAGCGCCTACGTTCAGGGCCGCTCGGCCGCCGTCGGTGACCTGCGCGCGCTGGGCGCGCGGCTGCTCGCCTTCTACGGCCAGCACGAGCACCGCCGCCTGACGCTGTCCTCGGCCCAGCTCGAGATCCTCGACGGGTTCGCGGGCCCCGAGCACCTCGAGCTGCGCGAGCGCTACCGCGCCGCGCACCGGCGGGTGCTCGCCACGCAGCGCGAGCTCGACGAGCTGCTCGCGCGCGAGGGCGCCCGCGAGCGCGACCTCGACCTGATGCGCTTCGAGCTCGAGGAGATCGAGGCGGCGGCCCCCGACCCCGACGAGCTCGCCGAGCTCGAGGCCGAGCGGGCGCGCCTGCGGCACGCCGAGGGGCTGCGCACCGCGACGCTCGGCGCGCTGGCGGCGCTCGCCGGCAACGAGGAGGACGGCGCGGGCGGCGCGACCAGCCTCCTCGCCGCGGCCGAGGCCTCGCTGGGCTCCGCGCGCGGCGTCGACGCCCAGCTCGACGGCCTCGCCGAGCGCACGGCCGCGGCCGCCGTCGAGCTCGCCGACCTCGCCAGCGAGCTGCGCGCGTACGCGGAGGGCATCGACGCCGAGCCGGGCCGCCTGGAGGCCGTCGAGGAGCGGCTCGCCACCATCGACAGGCTGCAGCGCAAGCACGGCGGCACGATCGAGGCCGTGCTCGAGCACGCCGAGCGCTGCCGCGCCGAGATCGAGCGGCTCGAGAACGCCGAGACGCTGGCCGACGAGCTGCGCGCGCGGCTCGAGGCCGAGCAGGCCGAGCGCGCCGAGCTGGCGGCGCAGCTCACCGCCGGGCGGCGCGAGGCGGCGCCGCGGCTCGAGCAGGCGGTCGCCGAGGCGCTCGCCGGGCTCGCGATGGACGGCGCCTCGAGGTGCGGCTCGAGCCCGTCACCGAGGGCGGCGAGCCCGCCTTCGGCCCGCACGGCGCCGAGACCGTCGAGCTGCACGTCGCCACCAACCCCGGCATGCCGGTCTCGCCGCTGCGCGACGCCGCCTCCGGCGGCGAGATCTCGCGCCTGATGCTCGCGCTCGCCTGCGTCTCGCGGGGCGGCCGCGCCCCGGTGCGGGTCTTCGACGAGATCGACGCCGGCGTGGGCGGCACCACCGGCCGCGCCGTCGGCGAGCGCCTGCGCGAGCTCGGCGAGTCCGGCCAGGTGATCTGCATCACCCACCTCCCGCAGATCGCCTCGCTCGGGTCGCGGCACTTCCGGATCACCAAGCGCGTTGAGGACGGCGCCACCGTCGCCGCGGTCGAGCGCGTGGACGGCGAGGAGCTCGTCGCCGAGATCGTGCGCATGCTGGGCGCCGAGCGCGGCGACGAGGCCGCGAGCCGTCACGCCCGCGAGCTGCTCGCGGCGTGACCGCGCCGCCGGCCCCGCGCCCGCAGGGCGGCCCCGCGCGTGCCTGCTCAGTGGGCGGCCCGCGCGCCGCGCGTGGATAATCGGCGGGCAGGGATGTCGAGACAGCCCCTCAGAGCCCGCGCCCGCGCCCTCCTCCGCCGTGGGGAGAACGGCGCGGTCGCGGACCCCTCGGAGCCGCTTCGCGGCCGCGCGCGGCTCGGGCGCAAGACCAAGCACCTCGTCAAGCGCCTGCGGCCCGGCGAGATCGCCGTCATCGACCACGCCGATATCGACCGCGTCGCCGCCGAGGACCTCGTGCGCTGCGGGGTCGCCGCCGTCGTCAACGTCTCACCGTCGAGCACGGGGCGCTACCCGAACTCCGGGCCGCTGATCATCGCCCGCGCCGGCGTGCGGCTGCTCGACGTGCCGGGCGCGCCCCTCTTCGACGAGCTCCAGGACGGGGAGGAGGTGGAGATCGCTGGCGCCGAGGTGCGCCGCGGAGAGCAGGTGCTCGCGCGCGGCGAGCGCCTGGAGGTCGAGCTGCTCGAGGAGCGCTTGGAGGAGCAGCGCGCGCGCATCGACGAGGCGCTCCGGGCCTTCGCCGCCAACACGATCGAGCACGTCCGCGAGGAGGGCGAGCTCCTGCTCGGCGACCTGCAGCTTCCCCGGCCGCGGACCGACTTCCGCGACCGGCACGCGCTGATCGTCGTGCGCGGCACGACCTACCGCCGGGACCTCCAGACGCTGCGCGCCTACATCGACGACGTGAAGCCCGTGATCGTCGGGGTCGACGGCGGCGCCGACGCGATCCTGGAGGAGGGCCTGGTGCCCGACATGATCCTCGGCGACATGGACTCCGTGAGCGACGCCGCCCTGCGCTGCGGGGCGGAGATCGTGGTGCACGGCTACCGTGACGGGCGCGCCCCAGGGGCCAAGCGGCTCGACGAGCTCGGCGTGGAGTACGAGGTCGTCCCCGCGATCGGCACCAGCCAGGACGTCGCCATGCTTCTGGCCTACGAGCACGGCGCCTCCCTGATCGTGTCGGTGGGCGCCCACTTCAACCTGATCGAGTTCCTGGACAAGAATCGCGCCGGCATGTCATCGACGTTCCTGACCCGCCTTCGCATCGGCGAGAAGCTGATCGACGCCAAGGGCGTGAGCCGGCTCTACAACCCGGGCGTCTCCGGCCGGCTGCTGCTCGCGATCATCGCCGCGGCGATCGTCCTGATCGCCGTGATCGTGCTGATCTCCGCGCCCCTGCGCGAGCTCGCGGATTTGGTCTGGCTCAAGATCAAGGTCCTGCTCGGCCTCTGAGGAGCACGTAGGGGATGGGTTACTCGTCGCGCTACCACATGGCCTCGCTCGTCGCGGTCTTCGTGGCGCTGGCCGTGGGCATCGTGATCGGCGCGGCGCTGGGCAGCGACGTCGTCACCGGCACCGCCGAGAACCTCGAGAAGGACCTGGGGGAGGACCTCGACCGGCTGCGCGCCGAGAACGCCGACCTGCAGGAGGCGCTGACCGCCGAGCGCGAGCTCGCCGAGGAGCTTTTCCCGGTGCTCGTCGGCAAGCGGCTCGAGGGCCGGAACGTGGGGCTGCTCGCGCTGGGCAACGTGCAGGAGGGGCTGATCTCGGCGGTGCGCGCGGCGATCGAGCCCAGCGGCGGCAGGCTCACCGAGGTCGCCGTGATCGGCGAGCCGGTCGACCCCGCCCCCGTGGTCGACGCGATGCTGGGCGCGGGCCGGCAGGTCCTGCCGCGCCAGGAGGCGATCCAGCTCGCCGCCGCGCGCGCGGCCAAGGCGCTCGCCGGCCGCGGCCCCCGTTTCGAGGCCGCCCGCGACGCCCTGCTCTCGCGGTTCTCCGGCACCGAGCAGCGGCTCGACGCGGTCGTCGTCGTCCGCAGCCAGCCCGACGGGCTCGAGGGCCGCGAGCTCGCCGACACCGAGGCGGTCGAGCGCGGCGTGATCGACGGGCTGCTCGACGAGGGCATGCACGTCGTGGGCGCGGAGCGCACCGAGGACGAGCCCTCGCAGATCGGGTTCTTCGAGAGCCACGGGCTGTCCTCGGTGGACAACGTCGACCAGCTCGTCGGCAAGTTCGCCCTCGTCCTGCTGCTCGACGGGACCGAGGGGAGCTACGGGGTGAAGGAGACCGCGGACGGGCTGCTCCCCGAGCTGATCGAGCCCGCCGAGCCCATCCAGCCCGAGCCATGACGCTTTCGGGACTCGTGCTCTCCGCGGCGGTCGCGGCGCTCGTGAGCTCCGCGTGGGTGCGCGACATGGCGCGGGCGGGCCTCGTGCGCGCCAACTACCGCGGCGTTGAGGTCGCGTTCCCGGCGGGGGCGGTGCTCATCTCCTGCTCGCTGCTCGCGCTGATCCCGCTCGCCGTGCTCGACGACCGCGCCGATTTGGACCTGCTCGACCCCGATCTGCGCCGCTGGGCCACCTACGTGATCGGCGTCGCGATGCTCGGCCTGCTCGACGACGCGCTGGGGCGCGGGCACGCCGCCGACACCCCGCGGGGCTGGCGCGGGCACGCGCGCTCGGTGCTGCGCGGCGGCTTCTCCACCGGGGCGATCAAGGCGGCGGGCGCGCTGGCGCTGGCCGCCTACGCGGTGTCCGGCCGCGGTCGCGAGGGGCTCGACTACGTCGCCGACCTCGCCCTGCTCCTGCTCACGACGAACCTCTTCAACCTGCTGGACCTGCGCCCCGGGCGGGTGGAGAAGGTCTTCGTCGCGCTGCTTGCGGGCCTGTGCCTGATCGGCTGGACCGACGCGCCGCTCACGGTGCTCGGGCTCTTCATCGGACCGGTGCTGGCGATGGCGCCGCTCACGCTGCGCGAGCGCGCGATGCTCGGCGACACCGGCTCGAACCTGGTCGGGGCGCTCGCCGGGGTCGCGCTCCTGCTCGTGCTCGGCGATACGGCGCGCCTCGTCGCGCTCGCGATCGTCGCCGCGCTCTCGATCTACGGGGAATTTAGGTCGATTTCCCAGGCGATCGAGAAAATTCCGCCCCTGCGCGCTCTAGACTCGCTGGGCAGAGTCCGATGACGCTCTCCGTTCGTCTCCACACCAGCTTCGACCACGGGGGGCGGACCCTCCCATGAAGCCGGGGGAGACGCGGTTCATCTTCGTCACCGGCGGCGTCGTCTCGTCCCTCGGCAAGGGCATCGCCGCGGCGTCCATCGGCCGCCTGCTCGTCAGCCGGGGGTTCAGGGTCCAGCTCCAGAAGTTCGACCCGTACATCAACGTCGACCCCGGGACGATGAGCCCGTTCCAGCACGGCGAGGTGTTCGTCACCGAGGACGGCGCCGAGACCGACCTCGACCTCGGCCACTACGAGCGCTTCACCGACGAGAACACCTCGCGGGCGTCGAACGTCACCGCGGGGTCGGTCTACAACTCGGTGATCCGGCGCGAGCGCCGCGGCGACTACCTGGGCGCGACCGTCCAGGTGATCCCGCACATCACCGACGAGATCAAGCAGCGCATCCTGATCGTCGCCGAGTCGCAGGCCGTCGACTTCGTGATCACGGAGATCGGCGGCACCGTGGGCGACATCGAGTCGCTGCCGTTCCTCGAGGCGATCCGCCAGCTCTACTCCGAGCTCGGTCCGAAGCGCTGCATGTTCGTGCACCTCACGCTCGTGCCCTACATCGCGCACGCGGGCGAGCTCAAGACGAAGCCCACGCAGCACTCGGTCAACGAGCTGCGCCGCATCGGCATCCAGCCGCACGCGCTGGTCTGCCGCTCGGAGAAGGGCCTCGACCGCGACATCCGCCGCAAGATCGCGCTGTTCGCGTCGATCCACGAGGACGCCGTGCTCTCGGCCCGCGACGTGGACAACATCTACAAGGTCCCGCTCGCGATGCGCGCCGAGGGCGCCGACGACCTCATCCTCGACCACTTCGGGATCGAGGCCCCGCCGCCCGACCTGACCGAGTGGGAGGAGCTCGTGCGCCGCGCCGACGCGTGCGAGGGCCGGGTGCGGATCGCGCTCGTCGGCAAGTACGTGCAGCTCGAGGACGCCTACAAGTCGGTCATCGAGGCGCTCCACCACGGCGGCTACCACCACGGCGTGAACGTCGACGTAGAGCTGATCGACTCCGAGCAGTTCGACCCCGAGGACGTCGCCGGGTGGGCCGACGGGATCCTGATCCCGGGCGGCTTCGGCGAGCGCGGCATCGAGGGCAAGATCGCGGCCGCGCAGGTCGCGCGCGAGCAGGGCATCCCGTACCTGGGCATCTGCCTCGGCATGCAGATCGCGGTCGCGGAGTTCGCGCGGCACGTCTGCGGCATGGAGGGCGCGAACTCGACCGAGTTCGACCCGGAGACGCCGTACCCGGTGGTCGACCTTCTGCCCGAGCAGAAGGAGGTCTCCGACATGGGCGGGACGATGCGCCTGGGCGCCGACCCGGTGAAGGTCCACGAGGGCACGAAGGCGCGCGAGATCTACGGCGACGCGGTGATCTACAAGCGCCACCGCCACCGCTACGAGGTCAACAACATGCTGCGCCGGCGCCTCGAGGACCAGGGCCTGGTCGCGGGCGGCACGTCGCCCGACGAGCGCCTCGTCGAGATGATCGAGCTGCCCGACCACCCGTTCTTCGTGGCCTCGCAGTTCCACCCGGAGTTCAACTCGCGCCCGACCAACCCCGAGCCGCTCTTCCGGGAGTTCGTGGGGGCGGCGGCGAAGCGCGCGCAGGAGCGCGGCGAAGCCGCGGCCGAGGGCGACGCCGACGGGGCCGAGATCCGCGTGCGCCACGAGGCGTAACGGGGCGGCTTTCTCCCCAGCGACGCCGGCGGCCCGCGCTTAGCCTCGGTGCATCGCTGACCTCGACCAGTACCGCGAGCGCTCGCTCGAAACCTGGGACCGGCTCGCCGACAACTGGGCCGCGGAGCGGCAGTGGATGTGGAGGCAGACCGAGCCGGTGAGCCGCCGCCTGGCCGAGCGGCTCGCGGCGCAGCCCGGCGACGTGGTGCTCGACCTCGCCTGCGGCATGGGCGACACAGGGTTCCTCGTGGCCCGCTCGATCGCCCCGGACGGCCGGGTGCTCGCCACCGACTTCTCGCCGGAGATGCTGGACCGGGCGCGCCGCAACGCCGCGGAGCAGGGGGCGGAGAACGTCGAGTTCCGCCTGCTGGACGCGGAGGACATGGACCTCCCCGACGACTCGGTCGACGGCGTGGTCTGCCGCTTCGGCTACATGCTGATGGGAGACCCCGTGCGGGCGCTGCGCGAGACGCGCCGCGTGCTGTGCGACGGCGGGCGCGTCGCCTTCGCCGTCTGGGCCGCGCCGCAGGAGAACCTGTGGGCGGCGCTGCCCGCGCTCGAGCTCATCACGCGAGGGCACGTCCCGCCCCCCGAGCCGGGCGACCCGGGAATCTTCGCGATGGCGGACCCGGCGCGGATCGCCGACGCGCTCGAGCGGGCCGGCTTCGCCGACCACTCCGTGGAGCAGGTCGCGTTCGACTGGCGCTACGAGGGCCCCGACGAGCACTGGGAGCTCACGCTCAAGCTGGCGGGCCCGCTCGCCGACGCGCTCGGCGAGCTCCCCGAGGAGGAGCGTGCGCAGATCCGGCAGTCGGTGTCCGAGCGGATCGGCGCGATCATCGCGGGCCGCGGGAGCGTCCCCGCCCTCGTGCACGTCGTCACCGCGTCCTGAGCCGCGGGCTACCCGGGCGCCTCGCCAGGGCATAGCCTTCCGCGCGATGGTTCCGGACGAGCGCATCCTGCGGCGCTTCGCGAGGCTCTGCGAGACCCCCAGCCCGACGGGGGAGGAGCGCGCGGTCGCCGACGCCGTCGCCCGCGAGCTGCGCGAGGCCGGGGTGGAGGTCGCCGAGGACGACGCGGCCGAGCCGGCCCGCGCCGGATCGGGGAACCTGATCGCCCGCGTCCCCGGCGCCACGGAGCGCTGGGTCTCGTTCTTCGCGCACCTCGACACGGTCCCGCACGACGGCCCGATCGAGGTCGCGTTCGCGGACGGCGTCTTCCGCAGCCGCGGCGACACGATCCTTGGCGCCGACAACAAGGCCGCGGTCGCGGTCCTGGTCGAGCTCGCCCTGCGCGCGCTCGAGATGCCGTCCCCCGTGGGGCTCGAGCTCGTCTTCACGGTCGCGGAGGAGGACGGCCTGCGGGGCGCCAAGGAGCTCGACGTCTCCGGCCTGCGCTCGGAGTTCGGCTACGTGCTCGACCACGCGACGCCGATCGGCGAGGTGATCACCGCGGCGCCGACCTACAACCGGATCGTCGCGGACTTCGAGGGGGTCGAGGCCCACTCCGGGATCCGCCCGGAGGACGGCCGCAGCGCCATCGCCGCGGCCGCAGCCGCGATCGGCGCGATGCGGCTCGGCCGCATCGACGAGGAGACCACCGCGAACGTCGGGGTGATCGCGGGCGGCACGGCGACGAACGTCGTCCCCGGCCGCTGCCGCATCGAGGGCGAGGCGCGCAGCGTCGACGAGGCGAAGGTCGGGGAGGTGACCGCCGCGATGGTGGACGCGTGCACGTGGGCCGCGAGCGAGGGCGGCTGCGACGTGGACGTGGACGTGACCGAGGTCTTCCGCGGCTACCGCATCCCGGGCAGCGCGCGCAGCCTGCGCGTGGCGCGGCGCGCGCTCGAGCGCGCGGGCATCGAGCCGCGCGAGGTGGCGACGGGCGGCGGCAGCGACGCCAACGCGCTGATCGCGCAAGGGTTCGACTGCCTGCTGCTCGCCAACGGGACGACCGGCAACCACACGCCGGAGGAGGCCGTCTCCGCCGACGCGCTCCGCACGATGGTCGAGGTGTGCGAGGCGGTCGCGGCCGAGGCGGCGGCGGAGTCGTGACCGCGGCGCGGGGAGCCCGGCCGTGCTGAAGCTGCGCCGCGGCAGGGTCGTCGAGGCCGACCCGCTCACCGTCGAGGTCGAGGGCGAGCGCCGCCGCGCCTGGGCCGACGAGAGCCTCGTCGGCGAGGTGCGCGTGGGCGACGAGGTCGTGGTCAACACCGAGGCGCTCGACCTCGGACTGGGCTCCGGGGGCTTCGACGTGGTCCACGTCAACCTGACGCGCGGGCTCGCCGGCCCCGGCGCCTCCGGCGAGCACGTCATGAAGCTCAACTACACGTCGCTTCAGCACCCGGTCCGCCCGCTGGAGGGCGAGGGGAGCGTGGACGCGGGCGGGGACGCTGAGGCCGGCGCAGCGCGCGCGGTGCCCGTGCTCGTGATCCAGCTGCACGGCCAGCTCGCGCCCGCGCTCTGGGCGGCGCTGCAGGCGAACCCCGACCTGCGCATCGCCTACGTGCAGACGCCCGGCGGCGCGCTGCCGGGGACGCTCTCGCGCGACGTCGCTCGCTTTCGCGAGCGGGGCTGGCTGTGCGCGCACGTGACCGCCGGCCCGTGCCACGGCGGCGAGCACGAGGCGATCAGCGTCGCGGGCGGGATCGACGGCGCGGTGCGGGCGCTCGGCTGCGATGCGGTGATCGCGGGGCCGGGGCCTGGGATCCTGGGCTCGGCGAGCAGGCTCGGCCACGGCGGCATGGCGGCGCTCGACACCGCGCACGCGGCGCTGGCGCTCGGCCTGCCGACGCTGCTCGCGCCGCGGCTTTCGAGCGCCGACCCGCGCCCGCGGCACCGGGGCCTGAGCCACCACACCAAGGTCGTGCTGGAGATGCTGCTCGCGCCAGTGCGCGTGCCCGTCCCCGAGACCGAGACGGAGGGCTGGCCGCTGCTCGACGCCGAGGCGCCCGAGGGCGGCTCGCAGCGCGAGGCGCTGGAGGAGCTCATCAACGCCACGAAGGGCCGCCACGACCTGCTCGTGCGCAGGATCGACCTCGACGGCTACGCGGCCAGCGGGCTGCCCGCGAAGACGATGGGGCGCACGATCGAGGAGGACCCGCTCTTCTTCGCAGCGGCACTCGCGGCGGGCGGGGCGCTGGCGGACCTGGCGGGCGCGTAGCGCCCGAGTCGCCGGTCGCCAGTCGCCGGTCGCCGGTCGCCAGTTCTAGGCAGTGCGCGAGGCGGGCCTCAAAGGGCGGGGGCGGGTGACTACGTGCCCACCCCCGCCGGGAGCGGCCGCGCGCGTGGGCCCTCGGAACCAGCGACCGGCGACCGGCTACCTCACTGCTTCTCCTTGTCCTTCCCCGGCCCGCCGTTCAGCTTGTCCTTGCCGGGACCGCCGCGCAGCCGGTCTCGTCCCGGGCCGCCGAGCAGGGTGTCCCGGCCGGGGCCGCCCAGGAGCCGGTCGTTGCCCGCGCCGCCCGCGAGGCGGTCGCCGTGGCCCCCGCCCGACAGGCGGTCGTTGCCCGCGCCGCCGGAGAGGTTGTCCTTGCCGGCGGCGCCGACGAGGCGGTCCTTGCCGCCGCCCCCGCGGAGGACGTCGTTCCCCGCTTCGCCGTACAGGGCGTCGTTGCCGGCTCCGCCCTTGACCACGTCCGCGCCATCGCCCGCGCAGAGCACGTCGGAGCCTCCGCCGCCGTTGATCACATCGGCGCCGCCCTGCCCGACGATGACGTCGTCGCCGTCCGTGCCGGTCAGCGCGTCGTCGCCCGGCGTGCCGATGATCGCGCCCGCGCCGATCGCCTCGCCGCCGCAGGTCGCGTACTCGTACGCGCCCGCGTCGCACGCCGAGCCGCTCGGCCGCTGGACCCCGCGCGAATCGACCTGGATGCAGTCGACGCCGGGCACGAGGTCACGCGCGGCGCTGTCGGGCCCGATCGCGACCGTCGGCACCGGGCCGCCGTTGTCCTCGGCGGTCGCGGTGACGAGGTCCAGGTCCACGTTCCCGCCGACGAGGTCGTCGTTGCCGAACTCGCAGTCCGGGTCCTCCACGGGCATGACGCTGTAGCCGTTCGGGTTGATCGTCGTCGAGGGGGCGAACATGCAGGCCTTGCTGTCGTCGGAGTTGTCGATCAGCACGGCCCTGAACGTCACCGACAGGGAACCGGACCCCGTCAGGTCCAGGTGGTCGGCGGCCTTGGGGTCGGTCGCCGTGTTGCCCACGACGGTGACATACGAGAGCAGGACGTTGCCCTGATGGCTCCTTCCGCCCATCGCGCCGCCCTTGCGGGCGGTGTTGCCCGCGAGGGTCGAGTTGATGACGAACACCGGGGTGGCGAACGGCGTCCCGTGCATGGCGATCCCGCCCCCGGCGGACGCGGCGCTCTCGTGGGCGGCCGTCGCCTGGTTGTCCACGAGCGCGGAGTCGTAGATCAGCACCTTGTTGCCGGCCGCGAGGCCACCGCCGTACGCGTTGCTGTCGGCCGCGTCCGCGGTGTTCGCGACCTTGTTGGCCTGGAGCGTGGTGCGCTCGATCACCAGCTCCTCGCCCATTGCGAGGACGCCGCCCCCGCGGAGGCTCTGGCCTGCCGCGGCGGCCTCGACTGAGTTGGCGCTGATGGTGCTGTCCGCGATGCGGCTCGGAAGGGCGTTCGGGACGATCGAGATCGCACCCCCGCCGCGTGTCGCGCCGTTCTTGTAGGCCGTGGAGCCGGTCATCTCGAGGGATCCGCCGCTCCTGACGTAGACCGCGCCCCCGTCACGCGCGAAGCCGTCGGTGAGCTCCACGTCCACCAGCGTCAGCTTCCCCCCGTCGACGTAGATCAGCCCGCCGTCCGGCTCGCTGAGCGAGACCGCGTTGCCGCCCGTGATGTTCACGGCGACGAGCGTCACGTCGGACTGCGCGCTGGGGAGCTCGATGATGCGGTCCGGCTGGTTGGTCGTGATCGTCGGCGGATCGGCGGGGTCCCCGGCGATCGTGATCGGCCCGCCGCCGCCGATGTCGAGGTCGCCCGTGGCGTTCCCGAAGTCGTCGATGGTGGGCAGCGTGAGCGAGTAGGTCGCGCCGCTCGCGAGGACGATCGTGTCCCGCACCGCGTCGCCGGCGGTGCAGCCGCTGCCGCCGGCCGCGTTCGCGACCGCCGCGTTGATCGCCTCGCGCAGCGTGCACTGGTCATCCGCGGTCAAGTTGTCGGCCGTGGTGGTCACCTCGATCTCGGCCGCGTCGGCTGGGCTCGCGAGCGCGAGGCACGCTGCCGCGAGCGCAGTCAGGACCGCGAGATGCCGCCCGGCGCTGAGTCTGGTCCTCTGTGACACCTGACAGCTCCTTTGGTCGAGTTTGCGGGCGGGAAGCTCGCACCGCCCGTGTGGCCCGTCATGAGTGGCGACCACTCAACTTTTTCCGGCCGCCGGCGCGCGCCACGCACGCGCGCGAGCGCTCCGCGATACTGCGGCGCGTGGAGCGCATCGCGAGCGAGGTGAAGTACGAGGGGCGGATCGCGACCGTGCGGGTCGACCGCTTCCGCTACGAGGACGGCTCTGAGTCCGACCGCGAGATCGTCGCCCATCCGGGCGCGGTCGGGATCATCGCCTACGACGACGAGTTCGCATACCTGGTCCGGCAGCCGCGCGAGGCGGTCGGCGAGCGGGCGCTGCTTGAGGTGCCTGCGGGCAAGCTCGACGTGGAGGGGGAGAGCCCGCTTGAGTGCGCGCAGCGCGAGCTCGTCGAGGAGATCGGGTACGCGGCGCGCGAGTGGGAGGAGGCCAAGCGCTTCTACGCGACGCCGGGGTTCGCCGAGGAGGAGGTGACGCTCTTCTTCGCGACCGGGCTCGAGCCGGTCGACGGACACGAGCCGATCGCCGAGGAGCGGATCGAGGTGGTCCGGTGGCCGCTTGCGGAGCTGGACGCCGCGATCGAGGAGTGCGCGGACTCCAAGTCGATCATCGGCCTGCTCCTGCTCCGCGAGCGCCTGCGCTCGGGCTGACTCGGCCCGCGCCGCCGCGGGCGGGAGCCGCCTTGCAGCGGCAGGGAGCGCCGCGGGCGCGCTGAACCTGCACGCGTGGCCGTTGCCGTAAAACCGACGTCAGAGCGCAAGGTGGAGGCGCGCTTCGAGGCGCTCGTCCTCGACTTCCTCGCCTACCTCGAGTTCGAGCGGGGGCTCGCGCGCAACACCCTCGACGCGTACCGCACCGACCTCCTGCAGTTCGGGGCGTTCCTGGCCGCGCGCGGCATCGGCGCGACCGAGGTGACCCGCGCCGACGTCTCGGACTTCCTCGCCGACCTCGCCACCGGCGGGCGCGACGCGGAGGGGAACGAGCGCCCGCCGTGCTCCCCGGCGACGATCAGCCGCAAGACCGCGTGCCTGCGGTCGTTCTACCGTCACCTGCGCCGCGAGGAGCTGATCGACGTGGACCCGACCGCGACCGTCGACGCCCCCGCGAAGAGCCGCAAGCTGCCGCACGTGCTGAGCTACGCGGAGGTGACCAAGCTGCTCGAGAGCGCGAGCGGCGGCGACCCGATCGAGCTTCGCGACCGCGCCCTGCTGGAGCTGATGTACGGGTGCGGGCTGCGCGCCTCCGAGGCCGTCGGCCTCGAGCTCACCGACATCGACCTGCGCCGCGCGTTCGTGCGGCCGCACGGCAAGGGGTCGAAGGAGCGCATCGTCCCGCTCGGCAGCGCCGCCGCTGCCGCGGTGACCCGCTACCTGCGGGCCGGGCGCCCGGAGCTGGTGGGGACCAAGCCCGAGCGCAAGCTCTTCGTCAACTTCCGCGGCGGCCCGCTGACGCGCCAGGGGCTCTACAAGATCATCCAGCGGCACGCAAAGGCGGCGGGCTTGGAGGGGAAGATGAGCCCGCACACCCTGCGCCACACCTTCGCGACCCACCTGCTCTCCGGCGGCTGCGATCTGCGCTCGGTGCAGGAGATGCTGGGTCACGCCGACGTCTCGACGACCCAGCTCTACACGCACCTCTCCACGGAGCGCATCCGCGACGTCTACTTCAAGGCGCACCCGCGCGCGACGTAGCGGCCAGCGGCCAGCTGCCAGCTACCAGCTTCCAGCCGGTCGCCGGTCGCCAGTCGCCGGTCACCGGTTACGGCGGCCCGCCGGCAGCGGTCGTTGGCCGCGCGATCACCTGCCCCGTCGCGAGCGCGCCACGCCGCACGACCGCGGAAACGGGCGACCGGCGACTGGCGACCGGAGACCTGGCCCTAGATTTCCAACCGTGCCGGAGCTACCTGAGGTCGAGACCATCCGCTCGCAGCTCGAGCCCGAGATCGCGGGCCGGCGGATCGTCGCCGCGCGCGTGCACGACGAGCGCTGGACGCGGCCCGAGGATCCGCGCGCGTTGGAGCAGGCGGTGGCCGGGAGGCTGATCGAGCGCGTCGGGAGGCGCGGCAAGTACCTCGTCGTCTCGCTCGAGGGCGACCTGCATCTGGTCATGCACCTGCGCATGACGGGGAACCTGCTGCTGCGCCCGGCGGACGCCGAGCCCGTGCCGCCCGAGCCCGCCGACCTCGCGGACGCCCGCGACCTGGGGGGCCCGCGGCTCTACCCGACGCCGTCGGAGCCCAGGCACCTGCGCGCGGAGTTCGAGCTCGACGACGGCTCGGAGCTCTGGTTCACCGACGCGCGGCGCTTCGGGCACGGCGTGGTCCTGCGGGGTTCCGAGCTCGACGCGTACTTCGACGCGCGGCTCGGGATCGAGCCGCTCTCAGGCGAGCTCACCCCGCAGGTGCTGCTCGAGCTCGCGCGGGGGCGCACGGCGCCGCTCAAGTCGTTCTTGCTCAACCAGAGGTGGATCGCGGGGATCGGCAACATCTACGCCGACGAGGCGCTGCACCGCGCCGAGCTGCACCCGCTCTCGCCGGCCGGGTCGCTGCGGCCCGAGCACGCCGAAGCGCTCGTCGAGGGGATCGTTGGGGCGCTCGAGACCGGGCTGGCGAACGGCGGCTCCTCGATCGACGACTACCGCGACGCGCGCGGCCGGAAGGGCTCGATGCAGGACGAGTTCCTCGTCCACACGCGCGAGGGCGAGGACTGCCCGCGCTGCGGCGGCACGATCAGGCGCATCGTGGTAACCGGGCGCTCGACCTACTTCTGCCCCGAGTGCCAGGTGCGCCTGCGCCGCAGGCCCCGGCGCAGGCGGGCGGCCCGGCGGCGCGCTTGACGGTCAGCTCGCGCGCGTGGCCCCCGCGGCGATCGCGGCGCTGAGCTGCGCGCGGCGGGTGACGCCGAGCTTCCGGAAGATCCGCGAGAGGTGGCTCTCGACGGTCTTCTCGGAGATGTGCAGGGCCGCGGCTGCGCCCCACTAGCGCCCCAGACCCAGGCGCCTCCCCTAGGCCCGACATTGCGAGGCGAGTCTAAGCTGGTCGGCGCCGCTCGTGAAGGCCGTTTTGGCGTGTCTTGCCCGGGCGCGACGCCTATATCGTGGCCCCATGGCGACCGCGGCCGCAAACCAGGGAGCCGAGCTGCCCCCGCCGCCCGGCTTCCGGGTCGGCCACTGGACCGACGAGCGCGGCGCAACCGGGTGCACCGTGGTGATCGCGCCCGAGGGCTCGCTCGCCGGCGTTGACGTGGCGGGCGGCGCCCCGGGGACCCGCGAGACCGACGTGGTCGGCCCGCTGGCGGGCACCGACAGCGTCACCGCGGTGATGCTCGCGGGCGGCAGCGCGTACGGGCTGGCGGCGGCCGACGGCGCGATGCGCTGGCTCGAGCGGAACGGGCGCGGACACGTGACCCCGGCGGGCCTCGTCCCGATCGTGCCGACGGCGATCGTCTACGACCTCGCCGAGGGCGACCCGGGCGCGCGGCCCGACGCCGCCGCCGGCGAGGCGGCCTGCGAGGCGGCGCGCGAGGGGATTCCAGCGCGCGGGCGGGTCGGCGCGGGCGCGGGCACGGCCGCGGGCAAGGGGTTGGGGCGCGAGCGCGCGACGCCGACCGGGGTGGGGTACGCGGCGCTGCGCGGGAGCTTCGGCTTCACCGTCGCCGCCCTCGCCGTCGCGAACCCGTTCGGCGACGTGCTCGCCGAGGACGGCTCGGTGCTCGCGGGCGTGCGCGCGGCGGACGGTGAGCCCGCGCCGCGCACGGCGGACCTCCTCGCGAAGCTGCAGCGCGACATCGAGCCCACGCCCCCGAGCGAGGGCAACACGACGCTCGTCTGCCTGATGACCGACGCGCCGCTCGACAAGGCCGAGTGCGCGCGGGTCGCGCGGGCGGGCAGCGCCGGGCTGGCGCGCGCGATCGACCCGGTGTTCACCGACGTCGACGGCGACGTGGTCTTCTGCGTGGCCTCCGGCCGGGAGCGGCCCGCCGGGCGCTTCCCGACGCTGCAGGCGCAGGCGCTCGCGGCGACCGTCACGGCGGCCGCGATCCGCGACGCGGCCCGCAGCGCGCGGGGGAGCTAGCGCGGGCCTCCGCGCGCGCCGCTCGTGCGCCTTTCGTGACACCTCCGCACGGCCCACGTCCGATTCGGCCACCGCGTACGGGGCCAAACGGGTCGGGGTGGTTGCGGAAGCGCGGAGATCTCGGCGGATGCGTCGCCGGAATGCGTCCGGGGTGCGCGCGACGCTATGGGGTGCTTTGGCGGGCTCGTTCAAGACCCATGCAGTCGTGCTGCGCTCGATCCGCTTCGGTGAGGCGGATCGCGTGCTGCACCTCTACACCGCCGCGCGCGGGCGCGTGAACGCGATCGCGAAGGGCGCGCGGCGGCCGCGCTCGCGCTTCGGGGGGAGGCTCGAGCCGTTCTTCCGGCTGAGCCTCGTGCTGTACGAGGGGCGCGGCGAGCTCGCCACGGTGACCGCGGCCGACACGCTCGACGGCTATCCGCGCCTGCGCGCCGACGGCCAGGCGCTGAACGCGGCGGCGCGCGCGTGCGACGCGGTCCTGCGCCTTCTGGACTCGAGCGACCCGAACCCGGCCGCCTACAACCTGCTGTGCCGCTACCTCGCGCTGCTCGAGCAGCGCGCGGCCGCCGGGCCGATCGAGCGGCGGGAGCTGCTCGCGGCGGCGCTCGCCTTCCGGCTCAAGCTCGCGCTCGCGGCGGGCTTCGTCCCCGAGCTCGCGAGCTGCGCGCGCTGCGGCGAGCCCGACGGGCTCGTGGCGTTCTCGGGGGCGGCGGGCGGCGTGGTCTGCGCCGCCTGCCAGGGCGACGGCTTCGAGCTCTCGCAGGAGGCCCAGCGGTTCATGACCGAGGCGCTGGGGCGGCCGCTCGCCGAGGCGCCGTCGGCCGGCGAGCGGGCGCTGCGCCAGGCCGAGCGCGCGGTCACCGCCACGCTCGAGCACCACGCCCACGTGCAGCTGCGGGCGGCCGCGTAGCGCTCGCGCGCACGCGTCCGCCACGATTGAGGGGTGAGCGATCGCGAGGAGAGGGGCGGCGAGGAGCCGCGCGTCGATCTGATCGAGGCGCTGGGGGGCCGGCGGGGGCTGGCGGACTCCGGGCTGCCCGCGCTCGCCTTCGTGATCGCCTACACGGCGACCGGGCAGGACCTGAACGCGGCGGCCCTGGTGGCGGTCGGGCTGGCCGCGGTGCTCGCGGCCACGCGCATCTGGCGACGCGAGACGCTGCAGTACGCGCTCTCGGGGCTGATCGGGGTGGCGATCGCCGCCTTCATCGCCACGCGCACGGGCCGCGCCGAGGACTTCTTCCTGCCGGGGATCCTGCTGAACGCCGCGTACGCGACCGCGTACCTGGTCTCGATCGCCGTGCGCTGGCCGCTCCTCGGGGTGCTGATCGGCCCGCTCACGGGCGAGGGGATGAAGTGGCGCAAGGACCCGCGGCGGCTCGCGCTCTACTCCAAGGCGAGCTGGATCTGGGTCGGGGTGTTCGCGCTGCGCCTCGCGGTTCAGCTCCCGCTGTACCTGGCGGGCGCCGTCGTCGCGCTGGGCATCGCGCGGACCGCGCTCGGGCTGCCGGTCTTCGCCCTGGCCGCGTGGCTTTCGTATCTGCTTCTGCGCGAGGGCGGGCGCAACGTCGAGGAAGGCGCGACGGCCTGAGCCGTAACCTCACCGGCATGAGCGTGGTTGAGTCGCTGGCCGAACGCACGAAGCGCTGGGAGGCCGAGTACCTGTGGGAGCTGGCGACGCGCTCGTACCCGGCGCACCGGCGCCGCCCCGAGCCCGACAGCGACATGCGCACGCCGTTCCAGCGGGACCGCGACCGCATCGTGCACTCCAAGGCGTTCCGGCGCCTCAAGCACAAGACGCAGGTCTTCATCGCCCCGCAGGGCGACCACTACCGCACGCGCCTCACCCACACGCTCGAGACCTGCGGCATCGCGCGCACGGTGGCGCGGGCGCTGGGGCTGAACGAGGACCTCACCGAGGCGATCGGGCTCGGCCACGACCTGGGCCACCCGCCCTTCGGGCACATCGGCGAGGAGGCGCTCGACCAGATCCTGCAGGAGCGCGGCCGCCGCTACCGCCACAACGAGCAGTCGCTGCGCATCGTGGACGAGCTCGAGCGCGGGGGCCAGGGGCTCAACCTCACCGAGGAGGTGCGCGACGGGATCCTCAACCACACCGGGCCGAACAAGCCGGCGACGCTCGAGGGCCGAGTCGTGCGGCTGGTCGACCGCGTCGCCTACATCAACCACGACATCGACGACGCGATCCGCGCCGGGATCCTCACCGAGGACGACCTGCCCGCCGCTGAGATCGAGCTGCTCGGCCCCACCGGCTCGGCGCGCATCGACACGCTCGTGCGCGACATCGTGCACACCTCGCGCGCCGTCGGCGACATCGCCCAGAGCGAGGAGATCGGTGGCGCGATGCTGCGCCTGCGCAAGTTCATGTTCGACCGCGTGTATTTGGGGCCCGAGGCGCGCAGCGAGCACGAGCGGGTGCAGCGCACCCTGCGCACGCTCTTCGACCACTACGTGGCGAACCCCGACGAGATCCCCGAGGGCGCGGGGCGGGGCGACGAGGTCCAGCGCGCCACCGACTACATCGCGGGCATGACCGACCGGTTCTGCATCGCCACCTTCCGGCGGCTCGCGCTCCCGGAGCAGTCGCGGCTGTGAGTGGGGCGGTCGGGGCGCCCGGTTCCGACTAGCTTTGGGGAATGGCGCGCTTCTCGCAGACGTCGCTCGAACGCGTCAAGGACGCGGCGAACATCGTCGAGATCATCTCCCAGTACACCGACCTGCGCCGGTCGGGGGCGCGCTTCACGGGCCTGTGCCCGTTCCACGACGAGCGCACGCCGTCGTTCTCCGTCGACCCCGTCGCGGGCCTCTACTACTGCTTCGGCTGCGGCGCGGGCGGGGATGCGATCAAGTTCGTCGAGGAGAAGGAGGGGCTCTCGTTCTCCGAGGCGGTCGAGGCGCTCGCCGAGCGCTTCGGGGTCGAGCTCGAGCGCGAGGAGGAGGACCCGCGGATCGAGGAGGCCCGCCGCCGGCGGACGCGGCTGGGCGAGCTGCTCGACCGCACGGCGACCTTCTACGCGACCTACCTGTGGGAGTCCGAGGAGGCGCGCAAGGCGCGCGAGTACCTGCTGCGCCGCGGGCTGGCTGAGGACGCGCTGCGCGCGTTCGGCGTGGGGTACGCGCCGAGCGCGTGGGACACCGTGCTCGTGCGGGCCCAGCGGGCGGGCTACAGCGTCGAGGAGATCGCGGCCGCGGGGCTCGTCAAACGCGGCCGGCAGGGCTCCTACTACGACCACTTCCGCGCCCGCATCACCTTCCCGATCCGCGACGCGCGCGGGCGGATGCAGGGCTTCGGGGCGCGCACGCTCAACCCCGAGAACCCGGCCAAGTACGTGAACTCGCCCGAGAACGAGCTCTTCCACAAGAGCCGGATCCTGTACGCGATCGACAGGGCGCGCCCGGCGATCGCGAGGCGGGGGAGGGCGGTCGTGGTCGAGGGCTACACCGACGTGATCGCCGCGCACCAGGCGGGGTTCGAGGAGACCGTCGCCGTGATGGGCACCGCGATCACGCCCGAGCAGATCAGGCTGCTCGCGGCGCACACCGAGGAGGTGATCCTCGCGCTCGACGCCGACCGCGCGGGCCGCGAGGCGATGCTGCGCGCGCAGCGGGTGGCGAGCGGCAAGCGGGTGCGCCTGCGGGTCGCGCGCATGCCCGACGGGCAGGACCCCGCCGACCTGCTCGCCGGGCAGCGCCAGGGCTCGCAGGCCGCCGAGCGGTTCGGCGCCGCGCTCGCCGAGGCGGTGGATTTGCCCGCGTTCCACGTGCGCACGCTGCTCGAGGAGGCGAACCTGGAGAGCCCGGTGGGCCGCGACCGGGCGCTCGACGAGGTGGTGCCGGTGCTGGCCGCGATGCCGGACTCGATCACGCGCTCGGAGCTGGTGCGCGAGGTGGCCGACCGCCTCGACGCCGACCCGGCGCTCGTCTCGCGGCGGCTCGCCGCCGCGGGGCGCGGAGCGGGGCGGAGCCCCCGCGCGGAGGAGCCCGCCCCGGCACAGGACGCCCCGGACGCGGGCGGGCCGGCGCGGGCGCCCGCCGCGCTCAGCGTCCAGGAGCGCCGCGAGCAGGCGCTGCTCGGCATGTGCATCGCGGCCCCTGCGTTCGGGCGCGAGTACCTCGAGCGGCTGCGGCCCGAGCACCTCTCCTCGGACCTCGCGCGGCGCGCGCGCGAGTGGCTTCTGCTCCACCTGGAGAACCCCACGGCCGGCCTCGGCCACGACGACGAGGAGCTGCTCGCCCTGGTCACGCGGCTCACGATGATCGCCGAGCGCGAGCCCGCGAGCCCCGAGGCGCTCGAGGACGCGTTCCTGAGGCTCGAGCTGGCCGCGCTCGAGCGCGAGATCGAGGCGCACGCCGACGAGGTCCCGGTGGAGCTGCACCGCAAGCGCACCGAGCTCGTGCAGCGGCTTGCGCAGGGGGTGGGCGCCCCTCGCGCGGGCGGCGCGGGCGCCTAGGGACCGCGCCCGGGGAGGGGGAGGAAGCGATCCGTGCGGCGCGTATCGTAGACTCGGGCCTCGCGCTTACCCGATACTTCGGGGCGAGCCAGCACAATCCGATCCGGGGTAGCTCAATCGGCAGAGCATTCGGCTGTTAACCGAAGGGTTGTGGGTTCGAGTCCCACCCCCGGAGCTCCTCGAGAGGCCGGGCCGACCCCGGCCTTTTTCACGTTCAGCCCTGGTCGTCGAAAAACGAAGGCCACGGCTGAACGAACCGCCGCCCCACCGGGACGTTCAGCCCTGGTGTGCGAAAAACGACGACCAGGGCTGAACGTTGCGTTTGGGGGTGGACGAATCGGCTAGGCGCGCGCCAGCGCGAAGGCCTCGACCAGCTCCGCGCCGCGCGCGGCCCCGTCGTGCGTGCGCGCCCAGGCCGCGATCTCGCCCGCGCGCCGCGCGAAGGAGGGGTCGGAGAGCATCCGCCGCACGGCGACCCGCAGCGAGCGCTCGGCGAGCAGGCGCCAGGGGAGCGAGACGCCCGCGCCCGCCCAGGCGACGCGCGCTGCGTTCTCGGCCATGTCGCCGACCGCGGGCACGCAGAGGACCGGGGTGCCCAGCCCGAGGGCGCGCGCGACCGTGCCGTGCCCGCCGTGGCAGATCACGAGGTCGGCGGCGGCCATCACCTGCGAGTAGCGGACCCAGTCGTAGAGCACCGCGTTGCCCGGCACGTCGATCGGCTCTTCGGGGGCGTGGCCGTTGGTGGTGGCGAGGACGCGCACGGGCTCCTCGGCGAGCGCGCGCAGGGCGACGCGGACGAGGCGCGACTCGGGGTCCTGCGCGGTCGAGGGCGCGACGAGCACGAGCGGCCCCTCGCCCGGGGGCAGCTCGACGTCGGGGTAGGGGCGCTCGTAGTCCATCGGGCCGGTGACGTGGACGTGGGCGGGCCAGCGCCGCGGGTACTCGAGCTGCGGGTAGGTCGCGACGAGGGCGAGCTCGCGGCTCGTGCCGCCGTGCAGGTGGCGGATCGGCGGCAGGCCGACCTTCGCCCGCTCGCCGTTGAGCTCGCGCCTGCCCTGGCGCAGGCCGGCGTGGAGCAGGGGGGTGAGCGCGGTCCACAGCGCCCGGCCCACGAACGTGCGCGGCAGGCGCGCGCCGCCGAACGCGAAGAACGGCAGGCCGGGGGCGTGCTCGGGGAAGACGTGGGGGATGAGGGTGGCCCACGGCGCGCCCTCCGCCTCGGCGGCGAGCGCGGGCGCGAGGGTGAGGATGTCGTTGACGACCGCGTGGGGGCGCAGGTCGGCGATCAGCGGGCGCAGGGCGACCGCGGCGTCGCCCGCCGACGGCCCGTCGGCCGCGCCCGTGTCGAACACGCGGTAGCCCTCGGCGGGGTGGAAGCGCAGGCCCTCCTCCTCGGCGGCCTCGCGCCACCGCTTCCAGCTCTCGAACTCGACGTGGTGCCCGCGCGCCCGCAGCGCGCGGGCGAGGGCGAGCGCCGGGTAGGCGTGCCCGGGGTCGCCGAACGCCGCGACGAGGAACCTCAGCTCGGGCATCGTGAATGCAACATCCCATGCCGGCGGCGCGTTCGCGCTGGCGCGGCCGCGGCCGGCGGGGTATCCGTGAAGCCATGCGAAGGCAGAGGCGATCGGCGGAGCGCCTGCGGCGCGCGGTCGACGCGCTCCCGCGGCGCACGAAGGAGGCGATGCTGCGCGGCCTTGCGACCAACCGCATCATCGTCGGCGCCTACGTCGACCCGCGGTCCGGGGGCGTCTGCCCGATGCTCGCCGCCCACCGCAACGGCGGGCGCACGAGCGTGGCGAGCTTCGCGCGGGCCTGGGACGCCTACACGAACGCCAAGCGCCCGCGGCGCGCGACCCGGCGCGAGGTCGCGACGCTCAGGGCGATGCTCGAGGCGTCGCTGGCCGCCGACGACGAGCTGCCGACGCGCTCGATCGCCGAGCTCGCCGCGGAGATCCGCGCCGAGCGCGAGCGCTTCGCCTGCGCGCGCACGGCCGAGCCGCGGGTCGGCCGGCCTGCACGCAGGCCGCGCGCGGACACCGGCGAGCGCTCGCGCGTCCGCGAGCTGCGCGCCCGCGAGGGCTGGGCCTGGCTGCGGCCCACGCGGCGCCTCGACGAGTTCAAGGACCTGCTCGCCGCCGCCGAGGAGGAGCTCGCGGAGCGGCGGGCCGCAGAGCTCCTCGGCGAGCCCGAGCGCGCGGGCGCCGGCTGAGTTCGCCTGCCCGCGCGCCAACTAGAGCAGCTGGCCGCCGGTCTCGGCCGGCCGCGCGAGGACGATCTCCGGCACGAGGCAGTTGGGGGAGGTGCGCAGCAGGAACCGCACCGCCTCGGCGACGTCCTCGGGGCGCATCATCTCGTCGGCGCTGATCTGCTCCTTGATGAAGTCGGTCATCGCGGTGTCGACGAAGCCGGGGCAGATCGCGGTCGCCTGGATGCCCTGGCCGCTCACCTCGCGCTGGGTCGCCTGCGTGAAGTTGACGATCGCCGCCTTGGTCGCGCCGTAGACGGAGAGCCAGGGCTGCCCCGCCTTGCCCGCGATCGAGGCCATGTTCACGATCAGCGCCTTGCGGTGCTCGGCGCCGGCCTCGCGCAGCATCGGGATGCCCTCCCGCGTGGCGATCACGGTCGCGCGCAGGTTCACCGCCATCTGCAGGTCGAGGTGCTTGGTCGGGATCGAGTCGAGCGCCGCGCCGAAGCCGAAGCCGGCGTTGTTCACGAGGACGTCGAGCCTGCCCCAGCGCTCGCGGTGCTCGGCGAAGGCGCGCACGATCTCCTCCTCCTCGGCGAGCTGCGCCGCGACGGCGTGTGCCTCGATCCCCGCCGCGCGGAGCTCCTCCGCTGCCTGCTCGAGCTTCTCAGGGCGGCGCGCCACGATCGTCACCGCGTATCCCTCCTCGCCCAGAAGCCGCGCGATCGCCAAGCCGATCCCGCTCGATCCGCCCGTCACCAGCGCTGCACGTTCAGCCAACTAAAGCTCCTCTCAGCTCGCACGTAGTCCGGTGTGCGACTTGCGCCGCGCGCGGCACCCTACCCGCCGCGGGCCCGGGCCGCGACGCCCGGCGCCTTTTCCTGATCTTTACGGGCGGTTTCTACGATGACGTTTCGTGAGTCAAGTATTTGAGAGGCGCCTGCGCGCGGGGGCCGCCGTCGGGTTCGGAGTGCTCGCCCTCGCGCTCGCGGCGTGCGGCGGCGACGGGGACGAACCGTCCGGCCCGGCCCCGGCGCCCGCCAGCTCCTCCTTCCCCGACCCGGCGGGCAAGACCGTCGACCAGCTCCTCGCCGAGGCGGGGTCCGGCGACGACATCGTCGCCTCGCCGGCCGGCGCGGTGTTCACGCCGGGGGACAAGCGCTTCGCCTTCGGCCTGTTCCGCCTCGACCGCTCCCAGGTGACCGACGCCGAGGTCGCGATCTACGCCCAGGCCGAGGGCGATGCGGAGGCGCGCGGCCCGTTCCCGGCGCGCGTGGAGTCGCTCAAGACCGAGCCCGCGTACGTCGCCAAGACGACGGCCGACGACCCGGACGCGGCCAAGGTCGTCTACGTCTCCAAGGTCCCGTTCAGGGAGAAGGGCGAGTGGCGCCTGATCGCGATGGTCCGCACCGAGGACGGGATGGTCGCCTCCCGGATCCCGAGCGTCGTGGTGAAGGAGCAGAAGGACATCCCGGGCGTGGGCGACCCCGCGCCCGTCGTGCACACGCCCACCGTCGACGACGTGGGCAGCGTCGCGGAGATCGACACGCGCCAGCCGCCGAGCACGATGCACGAGCACGACCTCGCGGACGTGCTGGGCAAGCAGCCCGTCGTGCTTTTGTTCGCGACGCCCGCGCTGTGCGTGAGCCGCGTCTGCGGGCCCGTGGTCGACGTCGCCGAGCAGGTGAAGGACGACTACGAGGACGAGGGCGTGGCGTTCATCCACATGGAGATCTACGAGGACAACGTCCTCGACCCCGAGAACCTGCGCCCGCAGGTCGAGGCCTACGGCCTGTTCACCGAGCCGTGGCTGTTCGTGATCGACGCGGACGGGATCGTGCGGGAGCGCATCGAGGGCGCGTTCAGCGTGGACGAGCTCGAGCGGGCGGTCGAGCGCGTCCTCGAGCCCGCGAACTGACACGCGAGCGCACCGCGAAATCGCACTTAGGGCTCCCGGGGAGCCTCAACCGCGCACTCGCGAAACCCGCATTCCCGCGGTCGCACTTGACGTTCCCGGGGAGCCTCAACCGCGCGTTCGCGAAAACCGCTCTCGCGAGTTCGCGCTTTGGGCTCCCGGGGAGCCGTGACCGCGCGTTCGCGATGCGGGACGGCGCCGACGGCCGGCCCGGACGCGACGGCGCCGATCCTTAACATCGCCCTCGCGGGCCGGTAGCTCAGCGGTCAGAGCAGCGGACTCATAATCCGTAGGTCGCAGGTTCGAATCCTGCCCGGCCCATCGCGCGCCCG
>ERZ777003.817-NODE-817-length-55775-cov-14.791888_pt1 | contig 55775 bp, 42 predicted proteins | sample MGYA00374956_ERZ777003 | MGnify/ENA primary metagenome ERZ777003 (study PRJEB29302, sample SAMN06268252) | bioreactor metagenome | isolation source: Joint BioEnergy Institute, California, USA | place: USA:Joint BioEnergy Institute, California, USA | collected...
CTCGTCCGGCCAGCGGACGTCCATCGTCATCGGCATCAACGATACGAAAGGCCCGATCCACGTCGCCGGCTGGGGGAAGAGCCCTCCTTGCCACTGCCCGCCGAGGCACCGGAGTGGGAGCTTGTCGTGTCGACGGACGACCTCGCAGAAGATCCGAATCGCGCTTTGACGTAAACTCGGGCACCGTGCCAATTGTGCGTGATCGCGGTCCGTGGCGTGGGGGTCGGTTCTCGCTGGTCTTCGGTGTTGCGCTCGTGGGGTCGGCTTGCGGGGCGATCACCGGCCTCGACGATCTCTACGTCAGGGATCCGGCAACGGTCACGCCCGAGGCCGGCACGCCCGACGGCGCGGGCTTCGAGCCGGGGCCTCCGGACGGCGCCTCGAGCTCGAACGACGCCGACGCCCCCTCCGGCCCGACCTGCGAGGCGCCCGCGTCGTGCAAGCCCATGGCTCCCGGCTGGCGGGGACCGTTCGCGGTGATGCTCGCGGGCGAGAACGCCGGGCCGCTCAGGTGCGATCCGCCGTTCGTTCGAAGCTGGGAGCGTCTCGGGGACCTGAGGGGGGTGCCCCCACCGGCGGAGTGCGCGTGCTCGTGCAGCATGGCCAGCGGCTCGTGCATGGTCACGATCCACAGCTACGAGCAGGAGACCTGTGGGAGAGAGACACGACCTCTCGTCGTCACGGCCGGCGCCTGCGTCGAGACACCTCTCGGCAGCGACGCCTTCCGGGCGGCGACGGAGGTGCAGGTCGAGTGCGCTCCGACCGCGTCCGTGGTCGTCCCCCCGATCGGTCAGGACGCCCAGCTCGCGATCGGCTGCTCCCCGCGGGCACCCGGAGGCTGTCAGGAAGACTCGATCTGCATGCCGCCTCTTCCGCCCGGCGTCCGGCTCTGCGTCCGCCAGGAAAACGAAAGCGAGCCCCCGAGGCCATGTCCGCCGGCGTACCCTTCCAGGGTCGAGCTCGAGCCCGGGTTCGAGGACACACGCGGTTGCTCCCCGTGCACGTGCACGCCGGCCGTGAGCTGCAATTTCAGCTACAGGCTGTACGAGGACGACGATTGTAGCGAGCCGGTCGGGACGTACTCCGACACCCGATGCGTCGCGTCCGGCGCCGACGCCGTCCAGCTTCTCTCTGCCGCGCTCGAAGGTACCTGTGAGCCGCAAGGCGGAACGCCCATCGGCAACGTCAAGGACACCTCCGCGTCGGTGCTCTGCTGCGCGCCCTGAGCGCGATCTCAGTGGCGTAGCTCCAGCTCGAGCTCCGGAATCCCGGCCTCGCCGCGCGCCAAGTAGCCGTAGCGTGCGAGATTGCCGAGGACGCGCACGACGTAACCGCGGGTCTCGAGGAACGGGATCGTCTCGATGAAGATGTCGAGGGTCTCGCCCTTCGCCCGCGAGAGCCATCGCCGAATGGCCTCGGGGCCGGCGTTGTACGCGGCGACGGCGAGCGGCGTGCTCTCGCCGAGCTTGTCGAGCAGCTCACGGAGGTAGAGCGCTCCGAGCGTGATGTTCTGCGCGGGGCTCGTCAGCATCGAGTCGTCGTGCGGGATCTTCGCGGACGCCGCGGTCGCTCGCGCGGTCTCCGGCAACAGCTGCATGAGGCCGACGGCACGCGCCGGGGAGACGGCCTCCGGATTGAACGCGCTCTCCTGTCGCATGACGGCCCAGACGAGGTCGGGGTCGATCCGCGAACGCGACGCCGCGGAGCGAACGATCGCGTCGTAGGGACGCGGGAAGACGCACTCCCAGGCGTTCCGGTTCTTCGGACCGGGCGACGTCATGAGCAGCCGCTGCGGGATCTGCATTGCGAGCTGATACCGGCGCTTCGCTCGATCGATCATCGCGTACGCGACGCAGAGCGCGTCGGTCCCCCGCGTCGGCAGCTGCGCGATCACCGCCGACTCGCGCGCGCGGAGGGCCTCCTCGGCCTCCGCGTCGAAGCCGATCCGGTGGAGCATGTCCGCAGGCGGCGGCAGCTCGATCGAGAGCGGCGTCTCCGGGCCGTCCTCCGCGGGATCGATCGCCGGAGGGATCGTGCCGCCGTGCTGCTTCAGTCGCGCGCGCGCGACGAGCGCCGGATACGACAGCGGGCGCGTCCGCGCCACGTCGGCCCAGCGGGCGAGCGCGTGCAGCTTGTCGCCGTCGCGCAGCGCCGCGAGCGCGGCGAGGTTCGTCCATCGCGCGGCCGTGATGGCGTCCTCGGCACCACCCGAGAGGTCCTCGAGGAGCTTCCGCGCCTTCTTGTGATGGTTGCTCATCAGGTGGGCGATGGCGCGGTAGCGCTCGGCCTCGCGCTTGTCCTTCCCGTTCGGGAAGCGCCTCGTGTACTCGTCGAACGCGGACGCGGCCTCCTTCCACCGACCGGCGAGCGCGTGCGTGCGGGCGAGATGGAACTCCGCCTGCTCGGCCCAGACGGTGCGCGGGTACCTCTGGATGACGGCCTGGAACGCCGGGATGGCGTCGGCGTCGCGATCGGCACGCGAGAAGGCGCGCGCGGAAAGGAAGAGATCCTCGGCCGCGTGCGGGCCGCCCATGTTCGCGCACGTCCGATAAGCGAGCGCCGCCTCCGGATAGCGTGTCCGCGCCTTGTAGTAGACCTCCGCGCGTGCGCGGCAGATCGTGATCGCCGGCAGATGCGGCGACCGCCCGGCGGCGCGCTCGACGGCACGCAGCGCCTCGTCCGTGCGCCCCGCCTCCGTGAGCACGCGTGCGCGCGCGAGGAGCTCCTCGGACGTCAGAAGCCGCGGGGGTTTCAGCTTCTCTAGGAGCTCGGCCGCCTCGGCGAAGACTTTGTCGTCGAGGGCGTTCGTCGCGAGCCATCGTGCGTCGGCCAGGGCGGCGAGATCGCCGTCCCTCAGCCGGGTGATCGACATGCGACGGAAGCGTGCCTTCTCCTCGACCGCACGCGTCTTCTTCTGCGCCGCGATGACACGATCCCATGCGGCCCGCGCCTTCACGACGTCGCCGGCCTTGTCCCAGGCTTCGGCGGCGCGGACGAGCGAGGCGACGTCGCTCCGCGCAGAGAACCATTCGGCGGCCTTCTCGAAAGGACCGACTTCGAGCATCGCCGTCGCGCGGAGCTTGGAGACGAGGTCGCGGAGGAGCGGAAGCTCGTCGTCGAGCCTCTCGAGCGCGGCGATGGCGTCCGCTTGTTTGCCGAGCGCGAGGCTGACGCGTGCCTTCGCGAGCCGCACCTCGGGCTTCGCCTGCTCTTCGGCCGGCAGCCGTGCGAGGCCCTCCGCGGCCTCCGCGAAACGGCCGGCACGGATCGCATCGGGCCACGCCAGCGATCCGGATCCATCCCCGGCGTCCGCGCTGCTCGACGGAGACGCGGTACGCGGCGCGTCGACGACGTCGGCGCTCGCGTCCGCGCTCTGCGCCGTCGTGCGCAGCGGAGCGTCCTGGCGAGCGCAAGCCGCTCCCAGGAGCACGAGCGCGACCGCCGGTCCGACGGCTCGGCGTGCGCGCTTCGCCGCGGGGTCAGGCGAGCGTGGCGACACGGAAGCCACCTCCTCCTTTCCAGCGTGTCTCCGTCGTCACGCCCGTCGGATCGTCACCGTCCACGACGCGGCGGAGACGCGGCTCCGCGAGCGTCACGAGATGATCTCCCGACTCGATGCCGATCCACTTGCGCCCCATCTTGTGCGCGACCGCGGCCGTGGTCCCGCTGCCGAGGAACGGGTCGAGCACCCAGTCGCCGGGATCCGACGACATCGCCAGCACGCGCGCGACGAGCCGTTCGGGCTTCTTGTTCCGCGAGAAGACGACGCCGCCCTCCCGTGCGATGCCCTGGAACGGGACGTCGTCCCACACGTTGGTGAGGGGCTCGACGATCGCAGGTCGACCGTCGATCTCGCGGACCTTGTCGGCCAAGAAGAGGATGCGGTTGCCTCCTCGCACGATGAAGGGCGGACGCCCCTCGCGCTCGAGCACGAACACGCGGTCCGGGGCGGCGCGCGACCGATCGACCACACGCTGTGCCGCGGCACCGATCGCCTCGTAGCGAGGCTGCGCGAAGCGAACGACGTGACGTGCCTTGCGGAGCGCATGCGCGTGGACACGCGCGTAGAAGGCCTCGCGCCCGAGCGCGCGGATCGCCTCGCGTGTCGAGGCGTGCCCGAGCGCCTCCGCGACGGCGGTCTTGAGCGGGCGGAAACGCCATCGTTCGGGTTCGTCGTCCGGATCGTCGAGCCACGTCGAGTAGGCCTCGTCGAACGTGGAGCGCACCCGCACCTGCGGGCGGTACCGCCATCGCCTCTTGTCCTTGGCGTAGACGAGCAGGAAGTCCGAGACATGGACGGGCCCGGCGTTGATCGCTTTGTGGCCCGTGGGCGCGCTCCGCACGATCGTGACGGTGCTGATCCGGTTCTTGGCTCCGAAGACGTCGTCCAGGATGCGCGTCAGCGCCGCGAGCTGCGTGTCGTCGATCTCGACGAACACCGCGCCGTCGTCCGCGAGCAGCGGCCGCAGCGCCTCGATCCTCGGACGCATCATCGCGTCCCACTGCTCGGGCGCACGCGCGTCCTCGTACTCCGCGAACTTCCGCCCGGTATTGTACGGCGGATCGAGGTAAGCGCACCGAATCTTCCCGGCGAAACGCCGCGCGAGGACGTGCATCACCGCGAGGTTGTCGCCGTGGACGAGCAGGTTCTCGGCCCGCCGGTCGCCGTACCTCCTCAGCGTCGTCAGCCCCTCGCGCTTTCCCTCCTGGAGCCCGGAGCCTGGAGCCTCCCGCCTCAAATCTTCTCGTGCGGCCCGCGTATCCACGGCTCGGCGATCCTCCGCCAGTTGCCCTCTCCGCCGAGGCCCGCCATGACGCTCGCGAGCCCCCATTGCAGGCGGTTCATGAAGGTGTGGTCCTTCGGCATGTCGATCGGCTTCGGGAGGTGCGGGAGCACCTCGCCGTCCTTCGGCTTCATGATCCGCTTGCCACCACGCACGAGGAAGGCGACGGCCTCGCGCGCCACCTCGTGCGTGTGGCGGAAGATGCCGTCCCTCGTCAGCGGCTCGAGGACGAGCTTCGTGTAGTCGATGAAGAGCTTGAACGCGTCCGGATCGGACGGGTCGTATCCGAGGACCTCGACGCACGCGCGCTCGAACGTGGGCCAGTCCTGGTCCATGGCCGCGGTGATGTATCGCTTCGTCCCGGCGAGCAGGTCCGGAGGCATCACCTTCACGCAACCGTAGTCGAGGAAGGCGACGCGCCCGCCTCCGAGGAAGCGGTAGTTGCCCGGATGGGGATCGGCATAGAGATAGCCGTACTTGAAGAGCGCGCGGAACATGAAGCGCCAGATCGTGGCGCTCGCCGCGTTCCTCTCCTCCTGCGAAGCCCTCTGGCAGAAGGTGGCGTAGTCCTCCCCTTCGATCATCTCGCAGGTGAGGACGCGCTTCGTCGAGAAGGCGTTCCACACCTTCGGGATGACGATCTCGTCGTCGCCTTCGTGGATCCGCCGGAAGATCTCCGCGTTCTGCGCCTCGAGCCCGTAGTCGAGCTCGGCGAGGAAGACCGCCTTGATCTCGTCGAGCGTCTCCTTCGTGTGGTACTTCCGGCCGACGGGCGCGATCATCGCCTCGAGCATCGACAGGCTCTTGAGGTCGTTGGCGATCGCCTTGTCGATGTCGGGGTACTGGACCTTGACGGCGACGACGTCTCCCGTGCGCGTCTTCGCGCGGTGCACTTGGCCGATGCTCGCGGCGGCGAACGGGTCGGGATCCCACTCCGCGAAGACCTCCTCGGGAGGACCGAGCTCCTTCGTGACCACGCGGATGGCCGCCTCGCGAGAGAGAGGGGGCGCCTTCGCCTGGAGCTTCTTCAGGACCTCCTTGAACTTCTCTTCGTAGCCGGGCGGCGCGAGCCCGTCGATGTACGAGGCCATCTGCCCGAGCTTCAGCGGCAGCCCCTTCATCTCGCCGAGCGTCTTCAGCATCGCCTCGGCGGTCTTCTTCGCGTTCCGGAGGACACGCTCCTGCGCCTCGCGCTCGGCGTCGGCGTCACGACGCTTTCCGAAGGCCGCCCGGCGCATCGCCTCCGTCGCGAGCGGTACGGCGCGCGTCGAGAGCGCCCCGAGTCGCGCCAACCGCCCGAGACGCGACGTCGGCGGGGCATCGGGGCGTGCCTCGTATGCTTCCTCCCGCTCTTCGTCTCCGGCCATCGCGCGAACTATAGCCGCGTCGCCCCAGGGCTCCAGACGAGAGAAGGCTCCGGGCGGAAGGCTCCGGGCGGAAGCCGAAAAAGGCACGCAGGAGCTCGTCACCGTCGCGTTCTGCGGCACCACCCCGGTCGCGTTTCGGTATCCTCGGCGCCTGCATGCGTCGCTACATCCCTGCTCTCCTCCTCACGCTCACCGCGTTCGGACCGTTCGTGCTCACGGGTTGCGACAAGATCATCTCGAAGCTGAAAGGCGCCGACGAGGACGCCGGGGAGATGGCGGACGCAGAGGTCGCGGCGACACCGGCGACCGCAGAACCGACGGGCGCGCCCACCGACACGGCGACGCCGACGGACACGGCCACGGCCGAGCCGACGCAGACCGCGGTGACGCCGACGCCGACGCTCACGAACACCGTCCAACCCCCGAACGTCGTCCCGACCGTCGACGCCGCGGCACCGGCGATCGTCGACGCCGGCGGGAGCCCTGCCCCGACCCCCACCGACGCCGGCACCACGCCTGCGCCGACGCCGACGCCGACGCTCACCATCCCCAAGATCACCAACCTCTTCGATGCGGGTCTCCGGCTCGACCAGTTCGATGCGGGCGGCTTCAAGCCGCCGTGGGTGAAGTGACCAGGAGGCGGGCATCGGGCAGAGGTGCCTCGCTGCTCGATGCCTCCGCGCGTGGCACTTCACGGCGCGTGCCGGCTCGCTTCCCGCGGAAACTTGACCCTCCTGCGGCTCCCACCGAAATCTGCTAGCGAGAGGCTCGCATGGTCGACCCGATGGCAGCTCCGCCGGATCGTTCGCTCGGGGAGCAGCGCCAGAGCACGGGTCCGCTCCCGCTCCATGCGACGCTCCCGCGCAAGTTCGGGCCGTACACGCTGTTCGCGCCCCTCGGTCGTGGCGGCATGGCCGAGCTGTTCCTCGCTCGCGGCGAGACGTCGCTCGGGGCGACGCGGCTTCTCGCCGTGAAGCTCATCCTGCCCGCGTTCGCGGACGACCCGAAGTTCGCCGCGATGCTCATCCACGAAGCGAAGCTCGCGGCTCGGCTCAGCCATCGTCACATCGTCCAGGTCTTCGATCTCGGCCGGAGCGATCCGGCGGACGACAGTCGGCTCTACATCGCGATGGAGTACGTCGAGGGCCTCGACCTCAACGCGCTCCTCCGCCAGTGCACCGAACGCAACGAGGGCCTCCCCGCCGAGCACGCGCTCGGCATCGTCGCCGACGTCCTCGAGGGCCTCGACTACGCCCATCGCCGCACGGACGATCACGGCAATTCGCTCGGGATCGTGCATCGCGACGTCTCGCCGTCGAACGTGCTCATCTCGTACGAAGGCGAGGTCAAGCTGTGCGACTTCGGCATCGCGCACGCCAACGACCTCGTCGCCGACGACGAGAACGAAGCGCTCAAAGGCAAGGCCGGATACATGAGCCCGGAGCACGCGCGCGGCGAGCCGCTCGACGCGCGCGCGGACGTCTTCGCTGCGGGGATCATCCTCTGGGAGCTCCTCTCCGGCCGCCGCCTGTACAAGCCGCGCAGCGCGGTGCCGTTGCTCGAGCAAGCGCGCCGCGCCGAGATCCCGCCCATCCCGGACAAAGGCTTGCCGAATCACGAAGAGCTCGAGCGCATCGTGAGCCGCGCGCTCGCGAAGAACCGGGACGAGCGCTACCCGTCGGCCGCCGCGTTCCACCGCGATCTCGAGAGCTACATGGCCGGCGCAGGCCTGCTCGCGAGCCGCCTCAAGCTCGGCGAGTGGATGTCGACGACCTTCGGGACGAAGATCATCGAGGAGCGCCGCGCGAGCGAGCGCCTGCTTCCGAAGAGCGCGCCGCCTCCCCCGCGCTCGTCGCGCGCACGCATGGGCACCGCGGCAGCCGCCGGCCTCACGGTCCCGAGCCCTCCGCGCGTCCCGTCGGACCTCGCCGTCACCGTGACGCACGAGGAGAGCATCCCTCTCTTTTCGCCCGAGTCTCTCGCGGGCGCGACGCTGGACATCCAGCCGTCATCCAACCGACCATCGGAGCCCGAGCCCATGTCGAAGCGCCCAGACGACGAGGAGCTGCTTGCCTGGGCCCGCAAGCGCGGCGTCGTCACGTTCCTCTTCTTCTTCACCATCGCCTGCACGATCGCGCTCGTCTGGTACCTGACGCGCTGAGGTCGGGCGTCCACGCGCCTCGTGCTCGTGCTCGGCACCCGGTCCCGCCCAGCGTTGCAGTGGCGTGCGATCTGATGCATTGAGTCCGGCATGGACGGCGCTCCCGCCGCCGAGACGGCGCTCGCCGACGTCGCGGTCCCGGTCCCCCTCCCCCGACCGCTCACGTACCTCGTGCCGGACCGCCTCGCCGACGCGGTGGCCCCGGGACGCCGCGTCCTCTGCACGATCGGGTCGCGCCGCGTGGTCGGGGTCGTCGTCGCGACCCGGCGAGGCGAGCCGCCGGCCGGTGGCAAGCCGCTGCTCGACGTCCTCGAAGGCGTCAGCTTGCCGGACGACGTGCTGACGTTCCTCGTCAGGCTCTCGAGCTACTACCTCGCGCCGATCGGCGAAGTGATGCGCCTCGCGCTCCCGCCGGTCGATCGCGAGGCCGTCAAGGCGACCGAGGATCTCACGCTCTTCTCGACGACGAAGGGCGTGAGCCTCCGCAAGGTCCAATGGGTCGAGGCGACGGACGTCGTCGAGACCTCTATCAAGGAGGGCGCGTCCCGCGTGCTCGCGGTCGTGCGCGCGCACGGGTCGATCCCGCTGTCACGGCTCGAAGACCAGTTCGGCGGGGCGCGTGGGACCGTGAAGCGGCTCGCCGAGCAAGGGCTCGTGCGACTCGTCGAGCGAGAGGCGCCGCGGGATCCGTTCTTCGCCGATGCGGTCGTGCGCGACGTGCCGCCCGAGCTGACCGAAGCGCAACGCGCGGCGACGGAGGCGATCGACGAGGCGCTCTCGCGCGCTGCAGGCCACGATGCTCGTACGAGCACGAGCACGATTCTGCTGCACGGCGTGACCGGGTCGGGGAAGACCGAGGTCTACCTCCGCGCGATCGCGAGGGCGAAAGAGCTGAAGAAAGGCTCCATCGTCCTCGTCCCCGAAATCGCGCTGACGCCGCAGCTCGTCGCCAGGTTCCGCGCGAGGTTCGGTGACGACGTCGCGGTGCTCCACTCCGCGCTCACGCCGCGGGAGCGGTTCGACATGTGGCGGCGCCTCCGCGCCGGCGAGGTCGACGTCGCGATCGGGGCGCGCAGCGCGCTGTTCGCGCCGGTGAGGGATCTCGGGCTGGTCATCGTCGACGAGGAGCACGATCCGTCGTTCAAGCAGGAAGAGGGCGTGCGGTACCACGCGCGGGACATGGCGATCCTGCGCGCGCATCTCGTGGGCGGCGTGTGCGTGCTGGGCAGCGCCACGCCCTCGCTCGAGAGCGAGCACCTCGCACGGTCGGGCAAGGCGCGGAAGATCGTCCTGCCCGATCGGGCACGGGCGCAGGAGCTCCCGAAGGTCGAGATCGTCGATCTCCGCCGCATCGGCCCCGGACCCACGGGCGATCGGCGCTTGTCCGCCCTTCTGCATCGCGCGCTCGAGGAGACGCTCGCGGCCAAGGAGCAGGCCATCCTCTTCCTCAACCGGCGCGGGTTCGCGCCGAGCGTCCGCTGCGAGGGATGCGGAGATCTCTCGTCGTGCCCGCACTGCACCGTCGCGCTGACGTTCCACAAGCGGCGGTCCGGCGTCGTGCGTTGCCATTGGTGCGAGTACGAGGCGCCGATGCCGGATCGGTGCAAGAAGTGCGGCTCGGACCAGATCGCGCTCGAAGGCCTCGGCACCGAACGTCTCGAGGAGACGCTCGCGCAGGCGTTCCCCGACGCTCGGATCGCGCGCCTCGATCGCGACGTCGCCAGCGGCAAGCAGGTCGAGAAGATCCTCGCCCGTGTGCGGGCGCGCGAGGTCGACATCCTCGTCGGCACGCAGATGGTGACGAAAGGCCACGACCTGCCGCACGTCACGCTCGTCGGCGTCATCAACGCCGACGCCGCGCTGTCCATCCCGGACTTCCGGGCCGCGGAGCGCGCGTTCCAGCTCCTCGTCCAGGTCGCCGGCCGTGCCGGGCGCGGCGACGCACCGGGCAGGGTCCTCGTGCAGACCTACGACCCGGACCATCACGCGATCCAGCTCGCCGTCCGCCACGACGTCGCCGGCTTCTTCGACCGGGAGCTGCGCGACCGGAAGGAGCTCGGATATCCGCCGTTCTCGCGGATCGTCCTCGCGCGCGTCGACTCGATGGACGAGCGCGAGGCTCAGGAGGCCGCGGCGGCGCTCGCGCGCGCGGCGCGCACGGTGGCTCGTGCGACGACCGACGGACCGACGCTGGACGTCCGCGGGCCGTCACCTGCGCCGATCGCGAAGGTCCGTAACCGCTACCGATTCCGCGTGATGCTGCGGAGCTCCTCCCGCGAGCGCCTCAGGCAGGGCGCCCTCGCCGTGCTCGGCGCCATGTCCACCCTCCCGCGGACCGTACGCGCCACGATCGACGTCGACCCCGTCGGGGCGCTATAGCCATGACGTGACCGAGCCGCCGAAGGAGCTCAGACGAGGACGCTACACGATCCTTCGCGTGCTCGGCGAGGGCACCCAAGGCGAGACCTACGAGGCGATCGACAACGGCATCCTCCGCGCGACGACGCGAGACGAGCCGCTCGTGAAGAAGTGGGATCGCTACGTCGAGCGAGCGCGCACCGGAGAGGTCCGCGACACGAAGGCGCTCGTCGCCATCAAGTGCTTCCGCGTGAAGAAGGCGAAGGCGTGGAAGGACGTCGAGCTCGCCGAACGCGAGGCGCGGACGCTGGCGTCCCTCGATCATCCGCACCTGCCTCGGTACATCGAGCACTTCGAGGAAGACGGCGCGCTCTACCTCGTGATGGAGAAGATCGAGGGCGAGAGCGTCGCGGCGCTCCGAGGCAAACGCACGTGGTCGGTCGACGAGGTCACGCGCATGCTCCGAGACGTCGGCGACGCGCTCCGCTACCTCCACGGCCGCACGCCGTTCATCGTCCACCGCGACGTCAAGCCGGCGAACATCATCCGGAGACCCGACGGCTCGTTCGCCCTCGTCGACTTCGGCGCCGTGCGCGACAGCCTGAAGCCCGCAGGGGGGAGCACGATCGTCGGGACGTTCGGATACATGGCGCCGGAGCAGTTCCAGGGCCGCGCATCGCCGAAGTCGGACGTCTACGGGCTCGGCGCGACCGCGATCGCGATGCTGACGGGGATGGAGCCGGAGGACCTGCCGCACGAAGGCCTCGGCATCGACGTGCAGCGCGCGCTGCCGAAGGGAACGCCCGAAAGGCTCGTGCGCGCGCTGTCGGCGATGCTCGTCCCGGATCCCGATCGACGCGTCGACTCCATCGACGAAGCGCTCGCCTTTCTCCGCGCGCCGAACACGGCCGAGCGCGAAGAGAGCGCTGCGCACGCGAAGCTCGGAAGGAGAGAGCGCCGCGAGCAGCGAGCTCGAGAGAAGCGAGAGGCCCGCGAGCTCAGGCGCCGCAGCCGTGAGCTCGCACGCGCGAGGGCCGTGCCGTTCGTCCCTCGACTGATCGCGAAGCTCGGGCTCGCGATCGCGAAAATGGCCGTCTGGGTCAGCGTCGGGATCGTCGTGCCGATCGTCCTCACCGTCCTCTCGCTGTTCTTCGGCGGCGCGCTACGCCGTGCGGCGAAGGCATGCATGCGCGCCGCGCGACGCGCGAACGCGCGGATGGGCGACGCCTCGGCGTGGCTCTCGGGCCATCGACGGGAGGACACCGAGGCGGAGGCCGTGCGGATCCGCGTCCATTCGGAGCTCGACGAGGTCCGCGCCGTGACGCCGAGCCAGGCGCAGGCGCTCGCGATCAAAGAGGCGTCCGAGGCGAGAGCGAGAGGGGAACGGGTCGACCCGTGGATCGACGAGCCCATCGGCGAAGAGATCGACGAGGAGGTACGGACACGCCGCCTGCTCCGCCGGCCGCTCACCTCCGACGAAGACGACGCCAAGCGCGCCCCTCGTGGGCGCTGAAGAACGCCCTGCTCCGTTTGCGCGAAACACCGCGTCGAGCGGCGGAAACCGGTTGGTGGCTTTGATCCACCACTTGTCCACCGATTCCCGCCGGGTCGTCGACGAAGCGTGGGCCGCGAGAGCAGACAGTCGAATATTTTTCGACACTTAGAAGCGACCTCTCGAGTCGACCCCCGAGGCACGGAGGTAGCAAAAGGTCGTAGCGTGTGGGTTGGCTCGCGTTCGGTCGTGGCGGCGACCGCTCTCTTCGCCGCGTGCGCGTTCTCTTTTGTCGGGTGCTCGTCGGAGCCCGACGAAGAGGTCGAAACGACAGAGGCGGATCTGACGAGCCCTCGCTCGATGCGCGAGGGTGACATCCGCCTCTACTTCACGAACCCGCTGCACGACCTGCGGGCGCGCTCCGTGAGCGCGTTCCCCCAAGACGATCCGACCGCCGCAGAGCTGGCCGAACGGCGGAGCGGCGACAGCGAGCGCCCCGATCTCGATCTCGTGAAGCTGATCGACGGCGCGCGCAGCGCGAGCTGCTCGGTGCTCGCGGCCGTCTACGACTTCGACTTGCAGCCGCTCGCGGAGGCCCTCGCGCGCGCGAAGAAGCGTGGCTGCGACGTGCGCGTGGTGACCGACGGCGACACGATCGAGAAGGCGGATCCGAACCCCGATCGCCCCAATCGACGCAAGGAGTTCAAGCCCGAATACCAGGCGGTGTTCGAGACCCTCCGCCGCGCGAAGGTCCCCGTCCACGACGACGGCTCGCGCACGGCCATCATGCACGACAAGTACGTCATCGTGGACGGCAAGTTCGTGATGACGGGGAGCTGGAACCCGAGCGAGGACGACACGCACCGGTTCTTCAACAACGCAGCGCTCATCCGCAGCAAGGAGCTCGCACGCCGGTTCACCGTCGACTTCGAGCAGCTCTTCGAGAAGTACTCGTCGTCCGGACCGCTCCCCCGCAACGAGCCCGCGCCGCAACCCGACCCGGCGGACCACTCCTTCGAGGTCGGTGGCCGCAAGGTCGAGCTGTACTTCCCGCGCGCCCAGCCGGCGCTGGCACGCATCGTCGAGCTCACGAGGTCCGCGAAGAAGAGCATCCACTTCCTCGCGTTCTCCTTCACGGCCGAGGAGCTCGGCACGGCGCTGATCGAGAAGGCCGCGAGCGGAGTCGAAGTGAAGGGCGTGTTCGAGAACTCCGCGGCGTGCTCAGGACAGTACAAGGCGCTCGAGAACGCACCGAGAGCGGCGCGAAAGAACCTCGAGCTCTACCGATGGGTCTACGGCCCCATCAACTTCATGCACCACAAGGTGATCATCATCGACGAAGAGACGGTGATCTTCGGCTCGTTCAACTTCTCGGAGAAAGCCAACTCGGCCAACGACGAGAACCTCCTCGTCGTCACGGACCGGAAGCTCGCAAAGGCGTTCGAGGACGAGCACGCGCGCATCGTCGAGGCGAGCGCGCGGTCGGCGCAGCCCGAGGCGTGCGCCGAAGAAACGCAGTGAGCTCTTGCCCTCGCCGCCCGCCGTGACGAGGCACGGCTCGCGCGGTATACCCCCGACCGTGATCCCGCCGCTGTCGATCCGACTCACGACGCCGCGCCTCGTGCTGCGTCCGCCGCGGACGACCGACGTCGGCGAGATCCGCAGGCTGCTGAGGCACAACCAAGCGCACCTCGAGCCGTGGAGCCCCGCGCCACGCCCGGGCGAGGATCCGACGTCGATCACCGAAGTCTCGAACAGCGTCCTCCGGCAGCGACGCGATTGGAAGAACGGGCGCGCGTTCACGTTCATGATGGCGCTCAAGACCGATCCGTCCCGCTTCATCGGCAAGATCGCGCTCACGGGGATCATGCGCGGCGCCATGCACGGGGCGTATCTCGGCTATTGGATCGACGTCGATCATCAAGGCCGCGGATTGAGCCCCGAGGGCATCCGCGCGGTGCTCGATTTCGCCTTCGGGCCCGCCCAGCTCCATCGAGTGCAGGCCGCCATCATGCCCCGGAACACGAAGAGCATCCGCGTCATCGAGAAGCTCGGCTTCCGCCGCGAGGGCTACGCGGAGCGGTATCTCCAGATCGCCGGAACCTGGGAAGACCACATCTTGTTCGCGCGCACACGCGAGGAGCACCTCGCGAGCGAGCTCCGCGACGACGCCCGCGTCTGAGAAGCGTCCGGCGCGGGGCGCGTCGTAGCGCGAGCTCGCAGGCGCCCGTCCGAAACCCCGTCGCTCCCTACCGACACCTGCGGCGAGGCCTCATCTCCTCGTCGCGACGCGCTTTTCGCATGTTCGAAAGAATCGAAAAAGAACTGCGATCAATCCGTGCAGCTCGACCGTGCGGCATGTTAGGTTCGCGCCCGCTTGTGAGGTGAAGATGAGCGGATCGAACAAACGCTTTCTCGTAGGGGTCTCGGTAGTTCTCGCTGCAATTGCGAGCACCGAGGGCGCGGCGCACGCGCAGAACATACCGGGCTTCACGGTCAATCGGTTCGAGCCGTCCGAACGTGGGAGCCACTGGTTCGGCAGCGAGTCGCTCGACTTCCGTGGGAAGGTCCGGCCGGCCATCGGCGTGATCGGCGACTACTCCTACCGCTCCTTGCTCATCTTCGCGCCCGACGGAGACGTGCGGGCGTCGGTCGTGAGGAACGCGTTCTACCTCCACCCGGGCGCCAGCCTCGTCCTGTTCGATCGCCTGCGCCTCGCGTTCAACCTGCCCATCCAGGCAGGCGTGGACGGACACGCCGGATCGGTCATCCGCGACGGCACCGTCTACCGGTTCGCCCCGCCTCCGCGAGACGGCGGGCTCGGCGATCTCCGCTTCGGCGCCGACGTCCGGCTCTTCGGCGTGCACGGCGACCCGATCACGATGGCCGTGGGTGTCCAGGCATGGGCGCCGACCGGTAGCCAGCCGCAGTACGCCGGTGACGGAGAGTGGCGCCTCAAGCCGCGTGTGATGGTCGCCGGCGACGTGGGGATGTTCACGTACGCGGGACAGATCGCGGTGGCTTGGCGATCCCGTGAGGAGGTGATCGGCGCCGGACGGATCGGCAGCGAGGCGAACATCACCGCCGCCGCCGGCCTGCGCCTCCTCGACAAGAACTTCGTCATCGGTCCCGAGGTCTGGGGCTCGACGACCTTCGAGGATGCGTTCGGTCGCAAGACGACCCCGATCGAGGGCGCGCTCGGCGCGCACTACTTGATCGCGAACCAGGTCCGCGTCGGCGCCGGCGCCGCGACGGGCTTCACGCGCTCGTTCGGCGCGCCGGTCGGGCGAGCGATGCTCAAGATCGAATGGGCCCCGGGCATCGTCGCCGACCGCGACGGCGACGGCATCGAGGACCGTGAGGACGCGTGCCCCGACGTGAAGGGCGTGCGCAGCGCCGACCCGGACAAGAACGGCTGCCCGCCGGCTCCGGTGGCCGCGGCGCCGTCCGACCGCGACGCCGACGGCATCCCCGACGACGTCGATGCGTGCCCCGACGTCGCCGGCGTGAAGACCGACGACCCGGCGACGAACGGCTGCAGGGACACGGACGGCGACGGCGTCTTCGATCCGCAGGACGCGTGCCCGGCCGAGCGCGGCGTCCCGAGCCAGGATGCGACCCTCAACGGCTGCCCGGACACCGATGGTGACGGCGTCTTCGACAAGGTCGACGCCTGCCCGAAGGAGCCCGGCAAGCCCGACCCGGATCCGAAGAAGAACGGCTGCCCCGAGGATCCGGACCGCGACAAGGACGGCATCCCGAACGAGTCCGACGCGTGCCCCGACGAGCCGGGCAAGCCCGATCCGGATCCGAAGAAGAACGGCTGCCCGGTGGCCTTCATCTCGCAGGGTCAGATCAAGATCATGCAGCAGGTGAAGTTCAAGGTCGGCAGCGCCGCGATCGAGCAGGGCAAGGACAGCCTGGAGGTCCTCGAGGCCGTGAAGAAGATCCTCGACGAGCACCCGGAGATCAAAAAGGTGCGCGTCGAGGGACACACCGACAGCACGGGCTCGGAGAAGCTGAACAGGAAGCTCAGCGCCGATCGCGCCGCCGCCGTCGTGAAGTGGCTCGTCTCGCAGGGCATCTCCAAGGATCGCCTGACGAGCGTCGGCCACGGGCCCGACAAGCCGATCGACACGAACGACACCGCGCAGGGACGGCAGAACAACCGCCGCGTCGAGTTCCACATCGAGGAATGACGTGAAGCCCGCGGTCGCTCGAGCGGCCGCGGGTCCCTTCGCGAAAGCACGCAACACGAGCGCCCGTTTGGCCGACGGGCGCTCGTGTCATTTCTGCGTCTGATCGGCGCCGTCGCCGCCCATCTGGTCGGCGAGCTCGTCGGGCCGTCGCGATGCGCGGCCTGCGACGAGCCCGTCGCGAGCCGCTTCGTCTTTTGCCCGTCGTGCGCCGCGTCCGTCGAGCGGCTCGAGCCGGACGTCCGCGGAGGCGGCGTCGCCGTCTTCGAGTACGGCGGCGCGATCGCGACTGCGATCACGCGCCTCAAGTATGCGGACCGCGCCGATCTCGGGCCACGCCTCGGCCGGACGATGGTGCCCGCCGTCGAGCGCCTGCGCGGCGCGATCGACGTCGTCGTGCCCGTGCCGCTCCACCCTCGACGCCTCGCGGAGCGCGGCTACAACCAGGCGGCGCTGCTGGCGCGTCCGGTCACGCGCGCGCTCGAAGCACGCAGCGCGCCGCGCGCGCTCGTACGCTTTCGTCATACCCCGCAACAGGCTCTCCTCGATCGAGCGGAGCGGCTCGCGAACGTGCGTCATGCGTTCGCGGTGCGCGATCACGCGTCGATTCGAGACGCGCGCGTGCTCCTCGTCGACGACGTCCGCACGACGGGCGCCACGCTCGACGCGTGTGCATCCGCCCTTGCTGCAGCAGGCGCTCGTCACGTGCTCACGCTCGTGCTCGCGCGGCGAACCTGACAACTGCACTTGCCACCCGCGCGTCCCCGGGTGGCGCATGCAATCTCGATGCTTGCTATCATGGCCTCGACGCGCCGATGAGTAGCGATCTCTGGCGGTGGGCGGATCCCAATGGGCAGCAGCGCCAGGTGCGGCTGGAAGAGCTTCGCGCCGCGCTCGCCGGTGGCCTCATCGCCCCGAACACGCCCGTGTGGAAGGCGGGCTGGCCGAACTGGAAGCCGGCGCACGAGGTCCCGGAGCTGTCGTCGGCGTCGGTCGGAGGCGCGAACGGCGTCGTCCTCAACATTCCGCCTCCGCCGCTCGCGATGCTCGCCGTCCAGCAGCAGTACGAGCAGCAGGCAGAAGCAATCGTTCCGGGCCTGTCCGCGTCCGCGCCGAAGAAGGAGCCCGAGCCACCGCCTCCGCCACGCTACGTCCCGATGCCGGCGAAGGCGAGCTCGGTGGCCCCGCCTCCGGAGAACCTCAAGACGCAGATCGGCGGCTCCGCGCACATCCCGGCCGCGGCGCCCCTCCCGGCCCCGCCTGCACCCGTTCCGCCTGCTCCTCCGGCGCCCGGCTCCGCGCCGTCGCTCGGATCGAGCCTGCCGACGACGATCGGCATGCCGCCTCCGCCCGATCTGGCCGCGCTGGCGAAGCCCGCGCCCGCCGTCGGTGCGAGCGGCGGCCCGGCGCCGCCTGCGCCTCCGAGCATCGAGGAGCTCAGCGGCTCGGTGCTCGTCGACGCCTCGTCGGCCTCCGTCGGGACGAACCAACCTTCCCCGTCGAGCCCGTCCCTCGACCTCGGGACGGCCGACGAGGTCGGCGAGGGCCTGCCCGGCGTTCCGCGAAAGCTCGACCTCCGCAAGGTCCTCGACTTCCGCAGCATCGGCGAGGACCTCGCGCTCCTTCGCACCGGCAAGCTCCCGCAGAACAAGGTCACGCTCGGCGTGCTCGGCGGCGCTGCGCTCTTGTTCGTCATCCTGCTCGTGGCGGGGATCGCCAGCCTCGCGAGCGGGTCCTCGAAGAAGGACTCGAAGGAGTCGGACGCATCCTCTGCATCCGCCGCCGCGAAATCGTCGCCGCCCCAAGCGTCCGCGGAGAGCGCGACCGCGACGCCGGCGCCCGGCACGACGACCGAGTCGAAGGCGAGCGGACCGGTCTTCGGCAGCTGCACGACGGCAGGAGAGCCGAAGAAGATCGCGCCGCGCGCACAGATCATCAGCGGAATCGAGGCGCATGCGCTCGGCGGCGAGCTCGTCCTCGGCTTCGCGTCGTCGGCTCGCGAGGCCGTCGTGACGAGCCTCGATCCCGTCTCGCTCTCGCCGACGGCGACGACGCGTGCGAAGGCCACGGGCGGCGACGTGCGTCGCGTCACGCCGACGCTCTCGAGCGGCAAGCTCGGTGCGATCGTGGACGTCGATCGCAAGAACGACGTCCTCGCCACCAGGCGCGTCGCCGGCTCCGCAGGCGCCGTCGACGTCGGCTACGCCGACGGCGCGATTGCGTGGGCCCCGCACGGACGCGACAGCATCGCGAAGCTCTTCTCGCTCGAAGGCAGCGCGCCGGTGGAGGCCCTCCGCGCGGTCGCGCTCCCCGACGGCAAGGGTGTCGCCGTGACGTTCCGGCGTGGCAACTCGATCAACGTCGGGATCGCGACGGGTGATGGAGTGCTCGAGCCCGCAGGCGAAATGTCGAGGATCGACGGCCAGGGTCAGGTCGGCTCGCCGGCGATCGCGGTGAGCGGCGATCACGCCATCGTCGCGTGGGCGGATCGCGCCGGCGCCGAAGACGATTGGGGCATCCGCTGGACGAAGATCCGGATCGGCTCGTCGACGAGCGATGCCACGCCGTTCACGATCCCGGACGGCGGCCTCGGCGGACAGGCCATGTCGCCCGCCATCGCCTCGCTCGGCGGCGGGCGCTTCCTCCTCGCGTGGACGGAGGGCCCCGTCTCGAACCACCAGGTCCGCGCGCTCACGTTCGACGCCGACGGTTCGCCTTCGGGCTCCCCGCTGACGATCTCCGCCGACGGTGTGAACGCAGGGCAGCCTGCCGCCGTCGTCGGTCCGGACGGTCGTGGGCTCGTCGCGTATCTCGCGGCGAAGGGCAAGAGCCTCGAGGTCCACGCGACGCCGGTGAGCTGCTCGCCCCTCTGATCGAGCGACAGGACGACGATGAACCTTCGTGTGATGCTGATGGCGCTCGCGCTCGGCGCCTCCGCGCCGGCGCTCCCCGCCTGCGACTTCGTCAACAAGCCGACCAAGATCGGCAACGGTCAGCTCTATCAATCGGGCGACGGCCGCTACGATCCGTGGTTCGCGCAGGTGCATCAGGAGCAGGTGGCGGCGGCGAGCTGGCCCGACGAGTCGAAGGCCGCCCGCAAGCCGATCATCACGGCGCTGAACCTGCGGCCGGGCGCGTCGAACGCGACGATCCTCTCCGCGGCCCGCGAGAAGCAGGGCGATCCCAACGTCGGCCGCGCCGTCGATCAGACCGTCGCGGCCGAACGAGAGTTCGCTCGCAAGCTCAACGCCCATCAGCCGAGGCTCGAGCGGCTCCTCGAACGCGGACAGGAGCTGAGGAAGCAAGCCGTCGAGGAGCGGCGCAACATGGGCGCGGCGAAGGCCGACGAGAAGAAGGTCGCGAAGAAGGAAGAGCTGAAGCGCGAGATCGCCGCCGGAATCGACGCGCTGGAAGACATGCTCACCGACGCGAAGCGAGGCGCGAAAGAAGCCGACGAGCTCGCACGCAAGCTCCGAGCCGCATGGTCCGGCAAGGACGAGGATGAGGAGCCGCCGCGCGAAGAGAAGAAGGACGACGACAAGAAGGAGCCCGTCGCCAAGCGACCTGCACCGAAGGCGGCGACCAAGCCCGCTCCGCCACCGGCAGAGACGCCGGCGCCGAAGCCCGCGCCGAAGGAGCCGGACGAGGTGTTCAATCCTTGATCCCGCGGGCGTCGAGCGGCCCGTCAGAATAGCTGCTGAGATTTCATCAGGATGGAGGCCGGTCGAGCGGGGCCGTGATCGATCGGCATTCCATGAACTTGATTTCCGCTATAGTGGACGTAACGTCTACTATAATGAATGTCGTATCCGGCCCCATCCACACGAAGGAGCCGAGCGTCGTCGGCGTGATCGGCACCCGCTGGCTCGCCGAACGGCTCGGCGCGAAGTGGCTGCGAATTCTCGACGTCCGGGCCACGACCTCCGCCATGCGCGACGACCGGAGCGGTGTCCGGCTTCGAGCCGTCGCGTCGGAAGACGAGCCCCGGCTCGTGGAGCTTCCGAACGGCGCCGGCTGGGTGCGTCGAGGCAAGTGGCCGAAGATGTCTCGCACGTCGGACGCCTTCCGCCGTGCGCACATCCCCGGCTCGGTGCAGCTCGACGTCGCGGGGCGGCTGTTCGATGCGAACGGCTCGGTGATCTGTGCGCCCGAGCTCGCGATGCTCATGAGCCAGCTCGGCGTCGGTGACGAGCACACGGTCGTGCTCGTCGACGACGAGCCCCCGCAGGCCGCGCTCGCCGCTGCGTGGGTGCTGCGCCGCTACGGCCACGACAAGACGCTGCTGCTCGCGGGCGGTTTTTCGCGCTGGCTCGCCGAGAACCGGCCCGTGACGGCCGAGGTCGTCCGCCACCCCTTCGCGAGCTTCACGGCGCGCGCGGGGTGACGATCACGCGGCGCGCACGACGGAGAGCCGTGCGCGCCCGACGACGCGCGCGATGACGGACGCCACCTCGGCCGGCGCGTCGAGCTGCGGGAAGTGGCCGCTGCCCGCGACGGTGACCACCTCGACACCGCCCGGATCCTCGACGAGAGGATCGCGCTCGCCCGCGACGATCACGACGGGCACCTCGAGGGCGCGCAGCTTCTCGCCCAGCGTCGCGCGGACGGCGTGAGCGTCCGCGAGCAAGCGCGCAGCTCCGCGACGACGCCGTCCCACGATCCCGAGTCGAGCGGGATTCCATGGAGGAGGACGACGTCGAACGGTGTTCGGGCTGCCCTCGACCCACGTGGGGATGCCGCCGACGCGACGCAAGCCGCTCGCGAGCGCGTGGGTGCGCGCGACGTCGCGCTTTCCGAAGCGGCTCGCGAGGAAATGGTCCACGGTCCGGCGGACGGCGAGATCGATGTCCGGCATCTCGAGGCCCATCGCCGACATCGCACGCTTCGTGGCGTGGACGTCGTAGCGCTCGGGTCCGATGAAGCTGACCGCCTCGGGGCTCACGCCCGTGAGTCGCTCGCCGCCGATGCGGAGGAACCACTCGAGCGCGCCCTTCGGCACGGTCCGGCGGACGACGGGCACGCCGAGGTGACGCGTGATGCGCTCGACGAGCTCGATCATCGGAGGCGTCGCGTCGTCGATGACGATGTGCTCGCCCTCGACCTCGCCTTCGAGCTCGGGGACGCCGGCGATGAAACGCGCGAGGAAATCGACCGTCATGAGCGGCATCCAGTACGACGCGTCACCGACGAGGGCGGGGATCTTGCCGTGGAACAGATCGCGCACGAGATCGGCGAAGCCCCAGAGCTGCTTGCTCTCGCCCGTTCGCGAGTCGCCGATGATGGTGCCCGGTTGGACGCGCGTGATCGGGACGCCTTCGCGCTCGTAGGCGCGCACGAGGTCGTCGGCCTCGATCTTGGAGCGCTCGTAGCCGCCGGCCCGCGCGATCGTTTCGCGCGCGTTCTGCGCGCCGATCTTGAAGCCGCCGACGTAGATCACCCGGCGGAGCCGCTGCGACCTCTTGGCGGTCTCGACGAACGTACGCGTCCCTTCGACGTTGACGCGGCGAGCCTCCTCGATCGAGAGCCCGAACTTCATCGCCGCGCCGAGGTGGTAGTAGTCACGAGCGCTCGTGCCCGCGCTTCCGTGCGCGTTGTCCTCGCAGTTTCGGGATCTTGGTGAACGTCGGACCGTACGCTCCACGTACACTGCGCAAAGTTCGTACACCTGCCCGACGTCGCTCTGGACGGATCTCCGGCAGGCGCACGCGCACACCGCTACGATGGCGTCGTGCCTTTTCGCGAGCCTCGGATTCGAAAGGTCGAGGGATCGGTCACGTACGGCCCGTTTCCGACTCCGGTTGGCGGGATCTTCACGACGTTCGCCATCCTCGTCGCCGCGATCGGGCTCTGCGCCATGGGAATCGACGAGGATCGCCTCGTCTGCACCCCCGACGCCACGTGCGTCATCACGCGCCGCCTGGGCCCCGACACGCCACCCTTCCCGACGAGCGCGCTACGCGACGTCAGCGTCGAGATCGAGAGCGGATCGAAGAACCGCAAGTATGGAGTCCTCTACCTCGTCCTGGACGATGACAGCGCCATTCGGTTCACGAGGACCGATCCCACCAAGGCCATAGCGGTCTCGGATCGACTCCGCCCGGCGATCGCCGAGAAGCGAGCCGTCGACGAGCGCGTGCGCGGACCGTGGTGGGCGCTGGTCGCGGCGTTCTTCGTCTTCTTGGGGTCGCTCGCATCGTTGCGCTCGACCTTGCGAAAGGTGGGGCGCTTCCGGCTCGACGTCGTGCGCGACGGCTCGGCGCTCCGCGTGCAGCGCTCCGTGCTCGGCATCCCGTTCACGCCGTACAACGTGTCGCTCGAAGGCGTGGTGGACGTCCGTGTGGAGAGGAAGTGGCTGGGCGACACGTCGAACCCACGAACGCCGGCGACGCCTGCCGCACGGATCGTGCTCGTCGATCGCTCCGGAAACGCACGGCCGTTGACCGATCGCCCGTTTCCCGGCTTCGCCACGCACCTCCGCGCGGCGGCCGCGCTTCGCGCGATCCTCGGTCTGACGCCGCAGCCCGGCGGCGTCGAAGACCAGCTCGCCAAGCTGCCTCCCGTCACGACGCCTCTCGGGACGCGCTTCGGATTTGCGTGGCTCGGGTTCACCGTGGGCGGTCTGCTCGGGCTCGCCCTCTACGGGATCGTCGGACTGTCGCTCGGCCTCCTCCGCGCGCAGGACGGCATCAGCCCCCTTGCGCTCGTCGTCGGCTTCGGCGGCGGGGCCGTGTCGGGCGTGTTGCTCGCCGCATACCTGACGCGCCCGCGCCCTCCGCGCTGACGCGTTCACCGACCCGCGAGCACCGCGCGCACCCGCGCCGCGCGATTTGCCACGCGCGCGCGGAGCTCGGCGAAGCGAGGATCTCGGCGCGCCGCCTCGAGGTTGGGGCAAGCATCGACCCACACGACGTCGACGAACTCCGCGCGATCGGCCTCCTCGACCGCTCGGAGCACTCCGTCGACGTCACCGATCGCTCCCGCGATCTCGGCCCTCACGCACGCGAGGTACGACGCGCGACGCTTCGACACCGGCTCGTTCGGGTCCTGGAGCACCCGCAGCGCGTCGGGCGCCGGAGCGGATCCCGACATGAGCGCGATCGCCGCCTGGAGGGCGGCCTTGGTCGCGAAGTCGGGCGCGGCCGAGAGCTCGGCGACGTACTTCGCGACGCGCTCGGGCGTGCGGCCGTACGAGAGGGCCCGCGCCCGATTGACCCAGTAGTCGTTCGTCTCCTCTGCCTCGGGCGGGCGCGCGTCGAAGATCGCGTCGGAACGCGCCCACTCGCCGAGCAGCGCGTGGCCGCGCGCGATCCACCATCGAGCGTGCAGCATCGAAGGGTCGAGCGTCGTCGCCGTGTAGAGGTGCGCGAGCCCCTCGGCGGCGCCGACCACCTCGAACGCGAGCAGGCCGAGGTACTGGTGGGCGTCGGCGTGGTGCGGCGCGACCTGCAGCGCGTCGAGCACGGCCCGCGCGGCGCCGACGTCGTCCGCCAGGTGCAAGAGGACGGACGCGAGCGCGACGTGCGGCTCCGGCCGATCGGGAGCGAGCGCGAGCGCGCGAGCGGCGACGGCGCGCGCCTCTTCGAGCTCCGACGCGCGCCCTCCGAACGAGAGGCGGCGAGCGAGGGCGGCGGCGTACGCGGCGAGGATCATCGGATCGTCGGGCGCGCGCTCCAACGCGCGCGACAGGTACTCGATCGCGGCCGTCGGCACCCAGCGGCGGCGGTACTCCTGGATGCCCTTCAAGTAGAAGTCGTGTCGGCACGCGAAGGCGCGCGGAGTCGAGCCCCGCGACGAGCAGCGCGCTGAAGCCCTCCGAGAGATGCGCATCCTCCGGAGGTCCCTGGTTCGCGAGCGGAAGCACCGCGAGGACGCGCGCACGCCGCTGCGTCGACGCGAGCGCGCCGGGCTCGACGCGCCCCGGAGCGGGGAGCGCCGCATCGATCGCCGCCGCGACCTCGCGCGGATGCGAGAATCGCGCCTCGGGGCTGCGCGCCAGGCATCGCGTGACGACGCGCGCGAGCGCGAGCGGGATCTCCGGACGCCGCTCGCGCGGATCCGGCGTCGGATCGAGGAGCGGCCGCAGCACGTCCTGCTTGCTCGCGCGGAACGGTCGCTCGCCGGTGATGATCTCGAACAAGAGGACACCGAGCGACCAGATGTCGGCACGCGTGTCGACCCGCTCGTTTGCGAGCAGCTCCGGCGCCATGTAGCCCGGAGTGCCCGCGAACGATCCGACGTCGGGATCGTCGGCGAGCATGGCGATCCCGAAGTCGGAGAGAAGGATGCGCCCGTCGTCCGCGATCAGCACGTTCGACGGCTTGAGATCGCGATGAAGGACGCCTGCGTCGTGCGCGGCGCCGAGCCCGGCGCAGACGGCGCGCGCGATGCGCGCGACCTCGGCGAGCGGCATCTGCTGCGGGAGCAGATCCGCGAGCGTGCGCCCCTCGACGAGCTCCATCGTGATGAACTTGCCATCCTCGTGATCGCCGATGTCGTACGTCCTGAGGACGTTCGGATGCGTCACGCGGCGCGCGAACTTCACCTCGCGCCGCAGCATCTCGATCTGCTCGCGCGACCTCGAGAGGCTCGGCTCGAGGACCTTGACTGCGACCTTCTCGTCGAGCTCGATGTCGTACGCGAGATAGACGTCCCCCATCCCGCCGCCGCCCAACATGCCGAGGACGTGGTAGCGCTCGCCGATGACGGGCAGGTCGTCGCGGAAGGCGAGCGTCGGTGGCCCGGTGGCGAGCGTCGTGTCCTCGGGAGGCGCTCGCTTCAAGGCGGCTCCCCCGACCCGCGCCGCGAGCGTCCGAGGCCGTACTTCTCCATCTTGTAGATGAGCGCCCTGCGCGAGATCCCCAGGCGCGCGGCCGCCCGCGTCTGGTTGTGGTTCTCCGCCTCGAGCGCGCGCACGATACGATCGCGCTCCACCTCGGCGACGGCAGCCGGAAGCGCGCCGGTCGCCGCCCCCTTCGCGCCGCCGCCACGCACCGTCTCCGGCAGCGCGTCGACGCGGACCGTCCCCCCGTCGCTCATGACGACCGCGTGCTCGATGGCGTTCCTCAGCTCGCGGATGTTCCCCGGCCATGCGTGGCCGACGAGCACCGAGAGCGCCGCGGGCTCGATCGAGGGCGGCGGTCGCCCGAGCTTCCTCGCCGCCTGCTCGGCGAAGAGCGCCGCGAGCGACGGGATCTCGCCGGGCCGCTCTCGCAGCGGCAACCCCGGTGGGATTCTTCCCAGGAAGAGGGGAAGGACGTACGTGCGGGGTTCGCTGAAAGCGGTCGTTCCACGACCGTCAAGGCAGCTTGACCGCCTTCGCCTCGGCGTTCTCCGGATCGAGCTTGAGCGCCTCGTCGCGATGCTTCGCGGCGTCGGCGTGCCGCTTGAGCGCGGCGAGCGACTGCGCGAGCAGCCCGTGCGCCGTGGCCTTCTCCTTGTCCTTCATGCCCGTGAGGAGCGCGGTCTCGAGCTCGAAGACGGCTTTCTCGTGCGCGCCTCGCGCGGCGAGCGCGCGGGCATAGAGGACGTGCGTGGGCCCGCCCATCACGTCGACGTAGATGGCGCTCTCGCCGACGCGGATGGCCTCGTCCCACGCCTTCAGCGCGACGAGCTTCTCGAGGAGCAGCCTCCAGATCTTCTTGTCGTGCTGCTCGAGCGCCGCGAGCTTCCGGAGCAGCTCGAGCTCGTCGCCTTCGCGCTTCTCCTCGCGCGCGAGATCGTAGAGCCCCCGCAGAGGCTCCGCCTGGCTCGGATCGAAACGATGCGCGGCCTCGAGGTGGAAGCGCATCTTCGCCTTGTCGTCCTTCGACTCGGCGATGTCGGCGAGGAGCGCGTGGACGACGTAGCCGTCCTTGCCGTGGCTCCGCATCGTGTCGAGGTGCTTCTCCGCGCGTGCGACGTCCTTCTGGCCGAGCGCCAGCTTCGCCGAGACGAAGTGCGCGTCGCCGTGCCTGGGATCGATCGAGAGCGCCGCGTCGAGCTCCTTCTGTGCCTCGTCCCGCTTGTTCGCCGCGAGGAGCGAGAGCGCGAGCTGTACGCGCGCGTCGGCGTCATTGGGTTTGTCCCTCACGGCGCGCTTGGCGTCGTCGAGGTCCTGCGGCTTCAGCGTGAAGACGTACTGGTTCTCGTAGCGAGACAGCCGCGCGAGCTGCCACGCGCGATAGCCCTTGTCGTACTCCTCGGGCGTGACGCCGAACGCGGTCTTGATGACCTCCGGCGTCTTCTTCCCCTCTCCCCAGAGGCGGAGCGCCTTGACGACGCCCTTCATCCCGAAGCGCTCGACGGTCCAGACGAGCATCTGGCTCGCCGCGTAGTACGCCGTCGTCACGTCGGTCGCGTCGTTCGCGTGCGTGAACGCACGGTTCATGTCGACGGCGCCGGGCAGCTTGTTCTGCTTGATGGCTTTGTACAGCTCCGGATCGAGCTCGCGCGCCCACTCGGGACGCCGCGCGATCGTCTCGTACTCGCTCAGGCCCTCGGTGAACCAACGCGGGACGTGGTTCTTCGAGAGCTGGATGGCGAAGACGTGGCCGAGCTCGTGCCAGACGACGTTGCCCCAGTTGAACGGCTCGGCCTTCGGGCTGATGGCCGCGATCATCCCGCCGAAGCACACGCCCTGGATGCCGATGTTCGGCAGCCCGCTCGTTCGCACGCTGAACTGCTCGCGATTCGCGTAGAGCTCGACCTGCACCGGGACCTTCGGCACGAAGCCGTAACGGGCCTTCATCGACGCCCACGCCTCGCCGAGCAGCCGCGGCACGTAGCGCTCCATCACGGGCCGCTCGTCCTTCGCGTAGCGGACCTTGAAGATGCCGTCGGTGAGCAGCTCGTACTGGGTCGGGATCTGCTGCTCGTACATGTTGAGCGTGTTGAAGACGCGGACGTTGAACTTGTCCTTCGTCCACGCCTTGCGGATCGCCTCGAGGCCCTTGTCCTCGTCGCCGGCGCGCATCTGCGTGAGACCGAGCGCCGCCCAAGCCTTGCCGTCGTCGGGGTCGATCTTCACGGCCTCCTGCATCATCGCGACGATGTCGTCGTAGCGGTGCTCCCACTCGGCGTACTCGCCGACGATGTTGTAGAAGGTCGAAAACTCCGGGTTTCGCGCGAAGACCTCCTTCTTCACCTGCTCGAAGCCTTGCCTGTCGTCGTCGAGGAACCTCGCCGCCGCCTTGAGGCTGAGGAGCTCGAGGTCGTTCGGGTTCGTCGCGAGGCCCTGGGCGATCGCCTTGTCCGCCGCCTCGATGTCCATGTTGCGGAGCGCGAGCCCCGCGCGGACGGCGAGCGCTCCGGTGTGCTTCGGATTGACCGCGAGCGCTTCGTCGACGAGCTTCTCGGCTTCGTCGAAGGCGAGCGTCTGCTCGAGCTTCACGCGCGCCATCATCACGAGCGCATCGGCGCGCTTCGGCGCGATGTCGAGCGCCTCCTTCGTGACCTCGGCGGCGTGGCCGGGATCGTACTTGTCGAGGAACAGCTCGGCCTCCCAGAGGAGCGTCTCGACGCGCTTCCTGTCCGCGCGCTCGCTCTCCTTGAACGCCGTGTTCGCGTCCTTCGGGCTGCGGAGCAGGAAAGCCGCGCGCCCGACCTGCGCGAGGCCTTCGGCGTCCGTCGAGGTGACCGTGTTGTCGTTGTAGTCCTCGATCACCTTCTTGAGCGGCTCGTCGGCGTCGGCGCGCCGGCCCATCGCGATCAGCGTCTCGCCGATGAGGAGCTTCGCGCGTCGAGCGTCGGCGGTCTTGCCGTTCTCGAACGGCCTGAGCAGCGCGAGCGCCTCCTTCTGCTTGCCCTGCGCGAGCAAAATCTCGGCGCGGAGGATGTTCGCCTTCGCCTTCAACGCAGGCGATGCCGCGGCGGCCAGCGCGTGCTTCTCCGCGTCGGCATACTTGCCCTGCTCGAACGCGGCACGGCCGAGCGCGAGGCGCGCCTCCGGCTCCGCAGCGCCCTTCACCTGCGCGAGCTCGGACTCGGCCTTCGCATAATCCGACGCGGCGAGCGCGGCGAGCCCGGAGGCGAGAGGACCGGAGGACTTCGACGGCTGCGCGTCGATGCTGGCCGAGGCGAGCAGGAAGGCCAACGCGGTGAGGGAGAGGCTGAGTCGGCGCATGCGGACGAACCGAGAGGGTAGCGGAACGGCTCGACCGGCGGCACTCGGAGCGCTCGACCGCGACCGTTCGCCCCGGACCGGTGGCCCGTGCCTTGCTGCTTTCGTCCGCGATGAGCCATCGCAGCCCCGGCGTGCCGGTCCGTGAGCCGCCGCGCGAACGAAAGCCTCCCGCCCGCGACCCGAGCCGCAGGAAGGGTCCGGTGCGCGAGCCGCCCTCCGATCGCCGGCGGGGCTCCGGACCGGATCGGCCGATCGGCGACCCGCCGCGCAAAGGTCCGGTCCCGGGAGAGCGTCCGCCGAAGATCCGCGACCCCAAGGGCCCGGCCGATCGCGGCCCGGTACGTGCCGGCGCGAAGCTCGCGACGTCGTCCAGCTGAAGTCAACGCGGCCTTCCGTACGTGCTCAGCGCGACGAGGACCACGGCGCTCACCACCGTCGCCGACGCGACGAGGAGCACGTGCGATCGAGGGATCGGCCGCGCCGAGGCGGTGGCCGCCGGGAGCGGCCGCGCGAGCGCCCAGACGATCGCGAGCACGGCGACGGCGAGGAGGACGAGCTCGATCGGGAACGGCGGAGGCGCGTTCCGCGCGACGGCGCGGCGCTCCGCTTCGACCCTCACGCCGCGCATCGTGACGTCCGTACGGAGCTGCCACTCGATCCGGAACGCCACCCAGTAGAGCGCGCCCGACACGCCCAGCGTCGCGAGCATCTGACCGAGGCCGTGCAGCCTCGATCGCGAGCCGAACTGCTCGCGAAACGCGTCGACGACCGCGCGTGCACAGACGAACGCCGCGACGGCATACGCGACGAGCGCCGGGCCCCAGACGAGGAACTGGAGGCCGCGAGCGGCGAGCAGCCGAGCCGTGCGTCCGGGATCGTAGAGACCGTGGAATCCGCCGGCGGTCGCGTACCCGAGCTGACCGAGCAGAAAGAAGAACGCGACGAGACCGACGAGGAGCCGCGTGATGGGCGCGAGCTCGCGACGACGGATCACGGTCACGGCGGCGGCGATGCCTGCGGCGATCGTGATCGCGAGCCCGGCCCAGTTCGCGACCAGGATCCGCGGAAGCGTCCACCGCGTGCACGGCGCGTAGTACACCTCGCCGTGCCCGAAGAGCGTCAGCTTCATGCCGTCGATGCCGCAGGCGAGGAGCGCGCTCGCGAGCGCGTGTCCGCCGAGCTCGTGGAGCAAGAGCCCCACCGCGTGCATGACGAAGCCCCACGCGAAGAAGAAGACCACGATGCCGAGCCAAGTCTTCTTCGTCATCGCGAGGCTCACGCTCGAGCTCACCTACGCGCCGATCTTCTCGAGCGCGGTACCAGCGTACGGATTCCGCCGCCAGTACTTCGGCAGGAAGAAGCGGGGCAAGAGGCGCCACGGGGTCATCCAGGTGTAGTGCGCGCCGCTCGAGCGGTTCGACAGCACGCGATCGGCCAGGAACGCGCAGACGGGCTCGGGCGGATCGATCACGAAGCGGAAGAGCCAGCGCATGCGGAGCCAGTTCTCCGGCGCCCCGCGCGCCCAGGACGTCACGAGCAGATCGGTCGCCACCATCCCGGGGCTCAAGGTCCCGATCGACACCGGCTTGCCGCGCGTCTCGCGCACCAGCGCGTCGGTGAAGTAGCGAAGCGCGCGCTTCGTCGTGCAGTACGGCGTGAGGCCGTGGCTCCACTCTCCCCGGCTGCCCCAGCCCTCCATGTTGAAGAGCTTGCCGTGCCCTTGCCGCAGCATCCCGCGGAGCGCGATCTGCGACGCGAGCATGGTGCCGAGGAGGTTGGTCTCGACGACCGAGCGCATCTCCTCGGTGGAGAGCTCGACGCAGGCGCGGGTCGCGTTGCAGGTGCCGGCGTTGTTGATCCATATGTCGACCGCGCCGAACGCGTCGGCCGCGGCGTCCCAGAGCGCCTGGATGTCGTCGGCGCGCGTGACGTCGCACGTTCGGCCGATCACGCGGCCTTCCCCGTGCTTCGATCGGAGCGCGGCCACGACGTCGTCGACGGCCCGCGCGTCGCGTCCCGAGATGACGAGCGATCCTCCACGCGCGAGGAAGGCCTCGGCCAGGCCGAGCCCGATCCCGCGCGAGCTACCCGTGATGACGATCGCACCCATCGTGCGTGACTCGCAGCATACAATGACCCGGTGGACTGGCTCCGACTCCATCCGCGCGCGCTCGGAGACGCGTGGGACGCGTTGCCGGAGGCGGTCCGTGCCTGCCACGACCCGTCGCCGTCGCTCGAGGCCGAAGGCTCCTTCACGGTGACGCGCACGCGCTCGCAGCTCGCGCGCATCGCCCTCGCTCTCGCGGGGACGCCGCCCGCCGGTCGCGACGTCGCGGTCCGCCTCGAGGTCCGGGCGAACCGCGACGAGCAGATCTGGGACCGCGATTTCGCCGGCTTCCGGATGACCACCATCATGTCGCTCGCGCCGGGCGGGCTCGTGGCGGAGCGACGCGGCCCGCTCGAGCTCCTCTTCCGCCTCGAGACGGAGGCGCGTGCCCTCGTGTATCGCCCGGCCGGCCTCCGCCTGCGCCTCGGACCGCTGCGCATCCCGCTGCCGTCGTTCTGCGGCCCGCGCGTGGAAGTCCGCGCGTGGTGCGAGCCGGACGAAGACGACGTCATGCACCTCCGCGTGTCGATGTCCCTGCCGCTGTTCGGCGAAGTGACCACGTACGGCGGCGCGCTCCGCCGCGTCGACGCGCGACCGCGAGCCCTCGCCGCCGCGAGCTGAGCACGGCCGCGTGGGAACCGTCGCCGTCACCGGCGAGGTCAGTCGAAGAGCTCGGGCTGTCGGAGCTGCATGAAGACGTGGATCGCGCGCGCGCTGTCCGCGTCGAGGTCCTCGAACTCGATGCCCATCCCCGGCGTCACGCCGCGCGCTTCGCCGCCGAAGACGTCGGACGGATTCGCCGTCGCCTCCGGACCACGCAGCCACTTCACCGTCCCGCGGATCGTCATCGGCGCCGAATGCATCAGCGAGAGCGACATGACGACGGGCGTCCCGATCGGCAGCGTGTGCTGGGTCGCGATGAAGACGCCTCCTCCCGCGATGCTCCCGGAGAGCCCGGTGTAGAAGTTGTTGTCGCCGCGGAGCGTGACGCCGAGCGTCAGCGCATACATGGGCTCACGACGTCGATCCACGGCGGTCGACGCGTCTCTGGCGGGTGTGCTGTCGAGTCCTTCCACGTTCCTCCGACCGCCGTTCGCGGCCCCTCGACGGATCGAACGTCCGCCTCGGCGCGATCTTCAGGCCCTCGCCGAACGAACGCGGCCGGACTCGCGGTCAGCTCGCCTCGCCCGCCGGCTTCGTCAGAGCGAGGACCATCTCCACGCCGTCCTCGCCGTCCGAGTAGTACTTCCGCCGTACGTTGAAGCGCTCGAAGCCGAGCCGCTCGTAGAGGTGGAGCGCCGCGTCGTTGCTCGCGCGGACCTCGAGCAGGATCTTGGACGCGTCGTTCGCACGCGCGTACGCGATCACGTCCTCCACGAGCGCACGTCCGATTCCCCGTCGGCGCCATGCCGGATCGACCGCCACGTTGAGCAGGTGAATCTCGTCCGCGACGTGCCAGAAGAGCACGTAGCCGAGCACGGCTCTGCCGGGTCCACGCGCCACGCGGAGCCGTGCCCAGGTGCGGACGAGCTCTTCCCGAAGCTGCTTCTCGCGCACCGACCGCGGATCGTCCCGCTCCGCACCGATGTCGCTCGGGCGGAAGGAGGCGAGGTCGATCGCGAGCGCGGCCTCGACGTCCGCTTCGGTCATGGGCTCGATCGTCGGCGCGGTCACGCCGCGAGCATCGCGCGGATCGCGGCGCGAACCAAGCGTCGCGCCGCGCCGCCGAGCCGACGACTCAGAGCGTCTCGAGCCAAGCGATGAGGTCCGCGATCTGCTGGGCGGACAGGCCGGAGGTGTTGCCGTGCATGTCCCCGCCGCCCGACGCGCCGAAGCGATCGAGGAGCGTCTTCGCGCGACCGTCGTGCAGATACGGCGCGCGCACGCCGAGGCCGAGCAGCGAAGGCACCTGGAAGCTGCCTCCCGTGCCGACGTCGACGGTGTCGCTGTTCGTGAGCTTGGGCCCGGCGTGGCAGTCCGAGCAGCCGATCCCCGGGTCCTCGAAGAGCGCCTGGCCTCGAGCGGCCGCCTCGACGTCACGCGGGCGGTGGCGCGGAGGCGCCGGGATGCGCGTGAGCCAGGCGCGGAGCGCGTCGACCTGATCCGCGGCGAGCGGCTGCCCGGCCATGCGCCGGACGAAGACCTCCGTCGCGAAGTCCTCGATCTTCGGGACGTCGCCGTTCCAGTGATACGGCTCGGTGCCCGCGAGCGTGCCCTGGAGCGTCTGCGTGCGACGTGCGCCGGTCGTGAACCTCCAGACGCGTCCATCGTCGGCGCCGCCCGGATGGCACGAGACGCACGCGATGCCGCCGCCGGAGTCGCTGTGGAAGATGGCGTGGCCCGTGTCCTCGCGAGAGGCACCGCCGGCGGCGATCGTCGTCCACGACGCGCGGGGCGGTGCTGCGACCGAGCGCACGTGGAAGGCCGCCGGCTCGCGCGAGAAGGCGACGAGACGCGTGGCGTCGGGCGTGTACGTCACGGCGACGACCTGGCCGGGAGGATTCGCCACGCCATCGCCGGGAATGCACGGCGGGCCCGGGAAGCCGGCGTCGATCTCCTCAGGGGGCGCCTCGGCGCCATCCGTGGCGGCGAGCAGAACCTGCGGCGCCGAGGGTGTATGACCGTTGCCGGCCGCGACGACCGCGAAGGATCGGCCGTCCGGAGAGAACGCGATGTCCACCGGAAGGACCGCGCGCAGGAGATTCGCCTGGAGGACGACCGAGAGCTCGTCGCCGTTCGTCGCGACACCGGTCACCGTCGTCGAGACGACGCCGTCGCAGTCGTGGCCTGCGTAACCGTTCGGCGCCTTCACGTCGACCTCGTCGAGCTGCGCGGTCTGGTGCGCCATCAGCACGCCCGCCGGGGTCTTGGCGAGACGCCAGGCGACGAACGACTCGCGCGGAGAGCTTTTGAAGCTCGCCCGAGCCGGCGGGACGATGCGCGAGAGGACCGAGCCGTCGCTCTTCGCGACCCGGATCAGCTCCGCGCTCCTGAGCCGACTGACGAGCAAGGCGTCCGGTGTGACGACGATGTCGCGAAGGTCGGGATCGAGCCGGGCGAACGACGTCGCTGCCCCTCCCGCGACGGGCAGCGCGTCGATCTCACCGCTCGCGCACGTCACGAGGAGACGTTCGCCGTCGACCGCGATGCCTTGGGGATCGGGGCACACCGCGCGTCGCTCGACGACCGCCCCCGAGGCGACGTCCACGGTGGCGACCATCCCGGAGCGGTGGAGCACGACGTGGACGCGCTTCGCGGCGTCCTCGACGAGTCGGCCGGGCTCGTCGTCTTGCGCGAGCGCGATCGCCTTCACCGTCTTCGACGCGAGGTCGGCGATGACGATGCGATCGCGGTCGGGGTCCGAGGCCACGGCGTGCGTGCCGTCGGCCGTGACGACGACGGTCGCGGCGCCGATCGGGGGCGGGGCCTTCGCCTGGGTCACCGTCGGTCCGAAGTCCGGAGGGCCGAACGGGATGGGCATGCCCGCGTCCACGGGTGGCGGCGGGGCGGGTGGCCCCGGCGGGAACGACGGAGGGGCCGCCGGAGCCGCCCGAGGAGTCCCTCGAAGCGCCGAGATCGCTGGACTCGCAAGCGATCGCTCCGGCGACCACGCTGAGCACGAAGACGGTCGGACGCAACTTCATCTCGCTGCCCCCTTTCACACGACACGCGACGTCATCCGTCGCTCCGAGGCGTTCGGTGAAAAACGTGGAATACGCCTAATCAGCACGTCACCAAGGAAGCCGAATGGCCGAACCTTCGCGGCTCCGTCGCACGCGAGGAGGCTCGACGTGCCCGTACGCGCCGCAGCTCAGAAGCGCAGACGCGCGAGCGATCTCCGCGCCAGGGCCGCTATCGCGCCAAGTCCGCGAAAAGTCCGCGGAGCGGCCGTGAGAGCCTGACACCCGAGTTGCGTTCGTCACCGCAGTTGGCGGCTCAAGATGGCACGCCGGCGCGCGAAGGCGGAGGCGGCCGCGAAGGCGGCTCCGAGATGCGGCCTTCCGGGACGCGACCGATGGCACGGGCACGAGGGGCGAGGGCGTGCACGTCGAGCGCGAGTCGGATCGACCCGTCGCCGCGCACGATCGCGCCGGCGTAAGGGCCGATCCCCCACAAGAGCGGGGAGAGCCGGCGGACGAGCACCTCCTCGGTCTGCCCGACCGCGTCGACACCGACACTGAAGCGATCGGTCGTATCGAAGCCGTCGAGATCGACGACGAGCCCGGCTCCGCTCGACGGAGCCCAAGGACCGAGAACGCTGGGCGGAGCTCGAACCGAGGACGGCGGGGGCCGCTCCACGAGGCGCGGCTCGAGACAGATCGCGAGGTGGGGCACGCGCTCGCCATCGGGCTCGAGCCCGCGCACGCGCGCCACGTTCGCGACGGGAATCGCGAGGACATGGCCGCCGGCGGTCACCCAGAGCACGGTGACGAGACCGCTCTCGATCGGGACCTCCACACGCGCCTCGAAGCCGAGGCCGTGCCGGCTGGAGAGGCGTATCGATCCGCCGAGCCGCCGTACGCTCGCGAGCGCGATGTCGAGCCCGATGCCGCGCCCCGCGAGCAGATCGGGGCTCTGCCCGCGCGTCGAGAAGCCGGGCACGAAGAGGAGCTCGAGGAGCGTCTGATCGTCGGCCGCCTCCGCGAGCAGCTCGGTGACGACGCCGGTCTCGACGGCCCGCGCACGCACGGCGGCCACGTCGACGCCGGCACCGTCGTCGGAGATGCTCACCGAGAGGCGGTTGCCGCTCCGTCGCGCGCTGAACGTCAGCGTCGCTTCGCGCGGCTTGCCCATCGCCTCGCGCACCTCCGGAGGCTCGATCCCGTGCGCGATCGCATTGCGTGCAAGCTGCAAACACGGCTCGACGAGCGCCTCCGCCAGCCGGCGATCGATGAGCTCCTCGCCTCCCTGCGTCCGAACCGCGACCTCGCGGCCCGTGCGCCGCGCCTCCGCGTGCGCCGCGGCCGCCATGCGCGAGAACATCCCGCGGATGGGCGTCTGGCGCATCGTCGAGAGGATCTTGCGCGTCGCTCCGGCGTCGTCCTTGAGCGCCTGGCTGCTCGCCTCGAGCCGATCGGCGGCCGCGTCGAGCTCGTCGCCGATCCGACCGAGCGCATGCGCCGTGCGCTCGATCCTCCGAAGCGCCGCGGCCGGAGCGCCCCACGGACGCGGCGGGCCGATCAAACGGAGCGCCTCGCCGAGCTCGGCGCGCAGTCGGCGGACCTCGCGCGCGTGCTCGAGCGCGCCGTTGACGCGCGCAGCGACGCGCTCGCGAGCGACGGCGATTCCGGAGGCGTGATCGAGGAGCTGATCGACCGACTGCGCCGACACGCGGATGGTGCCGTCGGCGTCGTGAGCGGGACGGCCTTCGCGGCCGTCGTCGGGCGGCCAGGCGCTCGGATGCTGCGACGGGCGCTTCGTCCTCGGTCGATGCGGCACGCCACGGAGCGTCGCGAGCGCGGCCTCGGGATCGTCGACGAGCGCGCCGAGCACGGCGCGCCACGCGGCGACCTCGTCGAGCGCGGTCTTCGCCGCCCCGGGTGCGCCGCTCGTCCCGCCGCGGAGCCGCTCCTCGAGCCCGTGGCAGAACCACGCCATCGGCTCGTCACCGGCCGCGCTGGCCGCCCCCTTCAGCGTGTGCACGTGCCGGTAGATCTCGGCGACCGCTTCGTCGGGGCTCGTCGCAGCGACGGCGAGGGCGTCGTCGATCCTGGCGAGCCGGTCGGTGACCTCCGCGAGGTACTGCACACGAACGAGCGGGTCGAGCGCTCCAGGCACGAGATCCGGCGGAGGGACCGGCCACTCTCCGGTGGCCGCGGGCTCGCCCGCGCCGAGGCGGCGGATGGCGCGACGCACCGTGGCCTCCGCCTCGTGCAGCGCCTCCCAGTCGCCTTCGCGGAGGCGCCGCTCGAGACGCGCCATCGCGCTCGCGAGCTCGGGCTCGCCCGCGAGCCCCGCGGAGCCCTTCAGGGCGTGCACGGTCCGCCGGGCGGATTCGAGCTTGGTCTCCGCGGGCTCGTCGCTCTCGGCGAGCCGTTCGAGCGTGACGAGATGACGCTCGAGCTCTTGGATGAGGATCCGCGTGAGCTCCGGATCGTGCGACGTCACGCCTTCAGCTCTCCGCGTCGTCGTCGCCGAAGAGGCGCGTCAGCGGCTCGAGGACGGGCCGGAGCGCGGCGACGACCAGCGCGCGCGGCGCTTTCCCGCTGAGCGCACCGAGCGAGGCCGCGAGCGCGCGCGCGTGCTCGGTCGCCTCCGCGATGGCGCGTGCGATCTCGGGATCGCTGCCGGTCGCCTTCTCGAGGCGTTCCCCCAGCTCCAAGAGCGCGCGCTCGGCGTCGGCGGAAGCCCCGCCGACGCGGGAGGCCTCCTGCGCGATCTCCGCGGAGAGCTCGCGCGCGCGGTCGAGGCTCGCGTTCACCTGGGTCAGCTCGCTCCCGAGATCGCCGAGCGAGAGGCCGAGCTCGCGGCAGGCCTCCGCCCCGCGCGTCGTCTGCGCGCGGATCTCGTCGGACACGAGCGCGAGCGCCTGCCCCGGTCCTTCGCCGAGGCGGGCACCCTCGAGACCGGCGTTGAGCGCCACGAGCTCGAGCCGGGCGAACACCTCCTTCAGGCGCTCGAAGCCCGCCGCGATGTCGGCCGACCGCGTGGAGACGCTTCGAGCACGGTCCGCGAGCGCATCCACCATCCCGCGCTGTTTCGCGACGTGGGACGCGATCCGCTGCGCCGCCTCTCCCGACTCGCGCACGGACGTGGACGCGCGCTGATGACACGTCCAGAGCGCGCCTTCCTCCGCGACCGTCCTGCCGGCGGACGCACCATCCTTGCGACCACGCCGGAGGAGACGGAAGAGCCTCGCTTTTCGTTTGTCCTCCGACGTCGCCACCCCGGTCCTCCCGCGCGCGAGGCTACACCGCCCAGCGATTCTCGCGAACCCTCGCGATGACGGCCGCGACGTCGAACGGACGCGCGACCTCGTCCCCCATCGTCGGCTCGCCGCTCGCGGCGTCCACGTCGAAGCGCCCCGTCGCGACGACCTCGAGACCGGCGAGCCCGACGTTCTCGCCCATGACCGAGCACACGAGCATCGCCGCACACGGCTGGGCTCGTGCGCCCGCCTCGCGTTCGTGCACGAGGTCGCCCGACAGGTCGATGACGGGGATCATCTCGCCTTCGACGAGCGCCACGCCGCGCAGCTCTGCCGGGCCGCCGGGGACGCGAGCCGTCTCCGGGAGGGGCAGGATCTTCTGCGCGATGGTCGCCGGCAAGAAGTGGAGCTCGCCACGGACGCGGAACATCACGCCAGCGACCCCCTTCACCGGATGCGCCCCCCGCTCTTGCGTCATCACGACCTCATCACGCCACGCGCCGTCGAAGCGCGCGCGCCTCGAGGAACTGAACGAGGATCCTGCACGCGTCGAAGCTCGAGAGGTTGCTCGCCGCGACGATCGCGCGGATCGTGCGCTCTCCGTCGACCGCATCGAGCACGGCGCGCTCCTTGGCAGGAAGCGACGCGACGTCGAGCGTGCCGAACGCCGTGTCGTCGCGAAGGAGCACGGTGTCGAAGCTGCCGAGGGTGCGCTCGAGGACGCGCCACTCGTCGACACGGCGGAAGCCCTCCATGACGACCGACGCGACGGGCAATGCGAGCCGCGCGCTCTCGGCGAGCTCGGAGGGCGGCTCGCGACGGAGCTCGAAGCGACCGCTGGGCCAACGCAGCACCTCGTAGAGGAGCTCGCTCGACTGTCGCGACAGCGCGGCACGGAGCTGCGCGGCGGTGATCTTCCCGCGAGAGAGCAACGCCATCCCGAGAGGGAGCCGCTTGCCGAAGGCGCGGCCCGCTGGGTGCACGCTCGAGAGCGGCGGCTCCTCGCCGTTCGCATCGGCTTCGGCAGCGCGCCCCGACTCGCGCATGATCGCGTCGATCTCCGAGGGCGTGAGCACGCCCTCCTCGACGAAGAAGCGACCGAGGCGGAACTCGTCGCCGGCTCCCGTGGACTGGACGAGATCGATGGCGCCGGCGCGGAAGGTCGCGCGGACCTCGGCGCTCCCGTTCGTGCACACGAGCACGCCGGACTGATTCTCGGCCTGCAGGAGCTGGAGGACGGCGCCGATCGGGACGACACCGAGGTCGCCCGAGAGGAGCGTGCTCTTCTTGTTGCGAAGCTCGCCGATGACGTCGATGAGCTCGAGGATCGCCTCCTCGGAGAGGCGCTCCGCGATCGCGTCCGTGAGCTCGCGGATCGCCTCCGGCTGCTTCCTCACCGCATGGGAGAGCGCCCGCCGCTCCGCCATCGCATTCGCCGCGATCGAAGCGAGCTTCTGGGCCACGACGTGCTCGACGTGCGTCTGCCGCGTCTCGGACTCGATCGCGACCGGAGGCGCGAGCGGGGTCTCGTCGGGGTCGATGTCGAGCAGGCGCGCGGAGCTCGATCGCGTCGCCGTGTGCACCTTGCGCAGGACGTTCTCGATGACCGCCACGAGCGCCTGCGCGTCGAAGGGCTTCGTGATCGCGTCGATCGCGCCCGTCTGCTCGACGAACTGATCGCGGATACGATCGGCCTTCGCGCTCATGAGGACGACGGGCGTCATCATGAGCTGGGGGTCCTCGCGTATCGCCCGGCAGAGCTGATAGCCGTTCATCCGCGGCATCACGAAGTCGACGAGCACGAGGTCCGCCTTCACCGCGCCGCTCGTGAGCGCCTCGAGGGCCTCCTGACCGTCCGCGGCGACCTTCGGCTCGTACCCGCTCCGCTCGAGGATCGACGAGACGACCGTCCGGATCGTCGGGCTGTCGTCGACTACGAGGATGCGGGAGGGCATGTCGGGACGTTCGTTCGCGAGGGACGGCGCCGCGCTCCGGGCAGGGCGCGAAAAAAGTACAACGTCGAGGGACCACGGGCCATCGAAACCGCGTAAAGTACGCGGCCCGTGAAGGTCCTCATTCGCGGAGGAACGCTCGTGCGCTGCGACGCCGCCGGCACCGTCGGCCCCGGCGACGTCCTCGTCGATGGCGCGTGCATCGCCGCCGTCGGTCGAGCTCCGGCGCGCATGCTCGAAGGTCCGCTGCGCGTCATCGACGCACGCGGCTGCGCGGTCATCCCCGGCATGATCCAGACGCACGTCCACTTGTGCCAGGCGCTGTTCCGGGGAATGGCCGACGATTTGCCGCTGCTCGCCTGGCTGAAGGAGAGGATCTGGCCGTTCGAGGCGGCACACGACGAAGCGTCGCTCGCGGCGAGCGCAGAGCTCGGGCTGCTCGAGATGATGCTCGCGGGGACGACGACCATCCTCGACATGGGCACGGTCCATCACTACGACGCCGTGTTCGACGCCTGCGCTCGCGCCGGCATCCGCGCCTTCGGCGGCAAGACGATGATGGACGCCGGCAAGGACGTGCCGAAGGGCCTGCGCGAGACGACGAAGCAGAGCCTGGCCGAGGCCGATCGGCTGCGCGCCTCGTGGGCGGGCAAGTGCGACGGCCGCCTGGGATACGCCTACGCGCCGCGGTTCATCCTCTCGTGCACGGAGGCGCTGTTCCGCGGCACGGTCGAGCGCGCGCAGCCCACGGCGGGTGCGTCGCGCACGACGCGCGACCGAGCGCTCCTCCACACGCACGCAGCCGAGCATCCCGACGAGCGCGTGGCCGTCCGAGCCGCGCTCGGCGACGACGACGTCGCGGTCCTCCGCAAGTGGGGCTTCAAGGGAGAGCACACGGTCCTCGCGCACGGCGTGCAGCTCACCGACGAGGAGATCGACGCGATCGCCGCGGACGGGACGCGCATCGTCCACTGTCCGAGCGCGAACTTGAAGCTCGGCTCGGGCATCGCGCGCGTGCACGAGCTCGCGCGGCGCGGCGTCGTCGTGGGCATCGGGGCCGACGGCGCCCCGTGCAACAACAACCTCGATCCCTGGGTCGAGCTCCGCCACGCCGCGCTCCTCGCGAAGGTGCGCACCGGCGTCACGACCCTCCCCGCGAAGCAAGCCTTCCACCTCGCGACGATCGACGGCGCGCGCGTTCTCGGGATCGACGACGTCGTGGGCTCGCTCGAGGTGGGCAAGCGCGCCGACATCGTCGTGGTCCGTCTCGACGGCCCGCACGTGGAGCCCGGCGGCGACCCTTACTCGCGGCTGGTCTACGGGTGCACGTCGAGGGACGTCCGTTACGTGCTCGTCGACGGCGAGATCGTCGTCGACGACGGAGAGCACCGGCGCCTCGATCGCGAACGCGTCCTCGCGAACGCGCGGACACAAGCGAAGAAGCTCACCGCTCGCGCGCGGGTCTGATGGCGGCGAAGGCTCGAGGCGGGTCGGCCTCCCTGCCGGGTGTAGGGCCGCGTCGCTCGGCGTCCGACGTCGCGGCGTCGGGCAGAGCCGACACGTCGACACGAAGAGGGAGCTCACCTGTACGGATGCATCGCCCCGCGGGCCCGGTCGCTGATCGTTCGGCGAGGGTTCCTTCGATGACCGACGCGCTTCGGTAAGTCGCCAATCCGTCGGTTCGGTGAGTCGGTGGTCCGTCGGTAAGAGGAGCGACCACCGAAATGGCGGGAACGATGCCCACCCTTGTCGACTCGCGCTAGTATCGTGAGAGTCGAAAATTCCGCGCGCGTTTCAGGGGCCGCGCGCGTTCACTCTGTCGCCGGGTGACGAGACGGAGGGTCCATATGAAGCTTCGTGCATTCTTCGTGATGCTCACGATGAGCGCCGTCGGCGTTCTCGTGGCGAACTGCGGTTCGGAAAGTAGCAGCCCGTACGGGCCCATCGAGGGCACGGGCGATGATGCAGGCACTCAAGGCCCCGGCTTCATCCCGAGCAGTGACGGCGGGTCGAACACGAACACCGGATGCAAGCCGCTGACGTGCGCCGAGCTCGGAATCAACTGCGGGCCTGCAGGCGACGGCTGCGGTGGCCTCATCGAGAGCTGCGGCACCTGCCAGGGCAAAGAGACGTGTGGCGGCGGCGGCGTCCCGAGCGTGTGCGGAGGCGAGGCCGGATGCGTGCCGAAGACCTGCGCTGACCTGGACATCGAGTGCGGGCCTGCCGGCGACGGCTGCGGCGGCGTCATCCAGTGCGGCAGCTGCCCCAGTCCTCAATTCTGCGGCGGCGGCGGCCCGAGCAAGTGCGGTGGCGGCTTCATCTCCCCCGACGGCGGAACTCCTCTGCTCCCGGACGGCGGAACGTGTCAGCCGCGCACGACGTGCGAGCCGGGCGAATGCGGTCCGGTCGCCGACGGCTGCGGCGGCCTCCTCAACTGCCCGAGCTCGTGCCCGGCAGGACAGACCTGCGGCGGCGGCGGCGTCCCGAGCGTGTGCGGTGCGCCGTCGTGCACGAAGACGACGTGCGCCGCGCAGAACGCCAACTGCGGCTACATCGCGGACGGCTGCGGCGGCATCCTCGACTGCGGAGGCCCGAACGCGTGCACCAACCCCGGTGAGTTCTGCGGCGGCGGCGGCCCGAACCGCTGCGGGAATGGCGGCGGTCCTCCGGCCGGATGCGAGAACTTCTGCGTCGACCAGCTCGCCAACAACAGCTGCGCGCCGGGGTCGAGGACGAAGATCCGCGGCAAGGTCTACGCGCCGAACGGCACCCTGCCGCTGCCCGATGCCCTCGTCTACATCCCCAACGGGAGCAAGACGCACCCGTACGGGCTCACGCAGTTCGTCGACGGCGTCGCCGGCGGGACCTGCGAGCAGTGCACCGTCAACGTGTCGAACGCCCTCGTGAGCACGCGGAGCGCCGCGGACGGCAGCTTCGTGCTCGACGACGTCCCGCCGGGGGTCGAGTTCCCGCTCGTCATCCAGCTCGGCCGCTGGCGGCGCGTCGTGACGATCTCTCCGCGCCAGGCCTGCAGCGACACGACGCTCGACAAGAACCTGACGCGCCTGCCGAAGCGTCAGCACGAAGGCAACAACCTCGACAACATCCCGAAGATCGCGATTTCGACCGGCTACGTCGACGCGCTCGAGTGCGTGTTCCGGAAGCTCGGGATCGAGGACTCCCAGTTCACGAACCCGGGCCCGACGGGCCGCATCCACCTGTTCCTGGACCGGAACACGCACGACGGGAGCGGCGGACGCGCCGGCCAGCGAATCGACGCGAACACGCCCGACACCGCCGCGCTCGTCGGCAGCGCGGACGACAACAGCGATCCGGGCCTGCTCGACAACTACGACGCGGTCGTGTTCGGCTGCCGCGGCTCCGCGCACACGCGTACGCTCACCCGACGTGAGCGTGTCCGTGCTTACACCGCGAAGGGCGGGCGCGTCTTCGCCACGCACTTCAACTACTCGTGGCTCTCGCCGAACGACACGGACTGGGGCAGCATCGTGGACTGGTCGGGCAACGCCAGCGATTACAGCTCGGCGCAGGGACGCATCATCACGTCGTTCCCGCGCGGGCAGCTCTTCCACGATTGGCTCGCGAGCCCCGAGGTCGACGGCCTCGACCGCACGAACCCGCCGCGCATCGACATCACCGAAGCACGTGACAACGCACGGGTTCCCATCGCCTCTGGCGCGGACATGTGGATCCGGCGCTACTCCGGCAGCCAGAACCGAGACCAGATCTTCCACTTCACGTTCAACACGCCCTGGGGAGCGCCTCCGGCGCAACAGTGCGGCCGCGTCCTCTTCAGCAGCTTCCACGTCTCCATCGGCAGCGTGCCGCAGAACACGAACTTCCCGGCGCACTGCAACACGGTCTCGCAGGAGCTGACGCGACAGGAGAAGGTCCTCGCCTTCTTCCTCTTCGACCTGACGTCGTGCATCGAGCCGACCACGCCTCCTCCGCCGCCGGTGTGCCAGCCGACGACCTGCCAAGCGCAGGGCATCGAGTGCGGTCTCGCGGGTAACGGTTGTGGCGGCCAGCTCAACTGCGGTACCTGCCCGGCCGGCCAGGTCTGCCAGGGCAGCCCTGCGAAGTGCGTGACGCCGAGCTGCCCGAAGCGCACCTGCGAGTCCGCAGGCGCGGAGTGCGGCATCATCTCGGACGGCTGCGGCAGCACCGTCGACTGCGGTCCCTGCACCGAGCCGGGTCAGGTCTGCGGCGGCTCCGGCCCGAACAAGTGCGGCGCCACGACCTGCACGCCCATCTCGTGCGAGGCGCAGGGCATCGAGTGCGGTCCGGCCGGTAACGGCTGCGGCGACCTCATCGACTGCGGCACGTGCCCGCCTGGCCAGACCTGCGGCGGCGGCGGCGTCCCGGGCCGCTGCGGCGCACCGAACTGCACGCCGCGCTCCTGCCAGGAGGCGAACGCGCAGTGCGGCTGGATCGCCGACGGCTGCGGCAGCGCGCTCGACTGCGGCCCGTGCCCGCCCGGCCAGACCTGCGGCGCCGAGAACAAGTGCCAGGGCGGCGCCGACCCGAAGTGACCCGCGCTAGGGCTCGTGGCGCTCGATCCTCGTGATCGAGCGCACGAGCCTCCTCCGATGAACCCTGTCTCCCTCGCTTCTGGGAGGCAGGGTTCTTTCTTTCTCGGCGAGGTCGGAGGAGAGACTCACTTCTCGCGAGTGAATTTTTCGCCCCCGCCGACGCGCAACGGTGCTCACCGCTGTCTCCCTCGCCGAGAGGCGAAGGGAGGCCAGCGGACGGGAGACGAAGGGCTGCCCGCTCCCTGTCCACTCTGCCGTCGGCCTTCCGCCCTCGCGCTCTTCCTGTGAATCGAATCCGCCGCGGCGCCGGATCAGGAGGCCCGATTCTCGGCTTCCTCGATCTGCGCCAGCGCGACCGCGAGCGCGTCCTTCGCGCGGTCGAGCGAGACCTTGTCCGCCTCGATCTTCGCCATCGCGCGATCGAGCGCCGTCGACTTCGTCGACAGGACACTGCGCGTCTCCTCCAGCGACTGCTTCGTCGCCGACAGATCCGCCTCGAGGACGATGCGGCGATCGCGCTCGGACGAGAGCTCTTTTTCGAGGCCGTTGCGCGTCTCGATGAGCGACGCCACCTGGGCCTCGAGCTCGGTGACCTTCTCCTCGCGCTCGTTCAGGCGCGACTTCGTCGCCTCGAGCTCGCGATCGAGCTCGGCGATGCGCGCCTCCGCCGCCTCCTTGTGGGCTTGCGCCGACGCGCCGATCTCCGCGATGCGCCGCGCCGTCTCCTCCTTCGTCGCGGCGAGCGCCTCGGCCGCCTCCTGCTTGGCGGCGGCGAGCGCCGCCTCCGAGGACTCCTTGACCTGCGCGATCTCCTGGCGAGCCTCCTCGCGGAGCGCCTCGAGCTCCGCGTTCGCCTTCGCCTCGATCTCGGCGACCTTCGCGTCGCGATCCTTCTCCGCTTGCGCGGCCCGCGCCTCCGCCTCGGAGACGCGCGCATCGCGGTCCGCCTGGATCTCGGCGATCTTCGCGTCGCGCTCCGCTTGGATCTCGGCGATCTTCGCGTCGCGCTCCGCCTGGATCTCGGCGATCTTCGCGTCGCGTTCGGACTCGAGGCGCTGGCGCAGCTCGGCCATCGCGTTCTCGTGGATGGTCTGCGTCTCGGCCTTCTCGTCCTCGTGCTTCTTCTCGAGGTTCGCGACCACTTGCTCGTGGTCCGCGCGCGTCTTGGCGAGCTCCTCCTGGTGGGCGCGACGGAGCTCCTCGATCTTCGCCTCCATCTCGCCGGTGAGCTCGGCGCGCACCTGCGACTCGCGCTCGGCGACGGCGACGCGCTGCGCCTCCTCCGCGGCTGCACGCGCCTCTTCGAGCTCCTTCGTCCGGCGCTCCTCGGCCTCCTTCAGGGCGTTCTCGTGCTCCTGCCGGAGCGCGGCGAGCTCCTCGTCGTGCTTCTGCGTGAGAGCACGCACCTCTTCCGCGTGCTTCTCCTTCGCGGCGGCCAGCTCGTTCGCTCGAGCCTCCGCCTCCTGCTCGGCGCGGGCCGCTCGTCGCTTGAAGTCTTCGCCCGCCTTCTTCGCCTGCTCCTTGTCCGCCTGGAGCGCTTCGATCTTCTCCTTCTGATCGGCGATCGTGCGCTCCTGCTCGAGGACCTTGTCGTCGAGATCCGCCTTGAGGCGCTCGAGCGCGAGCTGCTTCTCGCGGATGTCGACGATCTCCTTGTCCTTCTTCGCGAGCGCCTCGCGGAAGGAGAGGATCTCCTTGTCCTTCTTGTTGAGCGCCTCGCGGAGGTCGAGGAACTCGCGGCTCGACACGGCGCCCGTCTTCGGCGCCTGCGACAGGCGCGTCCGCAGCTCCTCGTTCTCGCGCGTGAGCCGCTGGATCTCCTCCGCGCTCGTCTCCTTCTCTCGGCCCGCCTCCTCGGCGGCCTCGCGCGCCTTCCGAGCTTCCTCTTCGGCGCGCGCGAGCCGCTCCTCGAGCTCGCGGAGACGGCCCTCGGCCTCCGACAGCGCGGCCTCGAGCTGCGCGGCCCTGCCGTCGTCCGCCGGCGGCGCCGACACAGCCGGCGCCGGCCGCTCGCTCCGACGCACGCTCTGGGGCGTCAGCGCCGCGTCGAGCGAGGCGCTCCCGTTCGTGTGCTCCTGCGTGTCCATCGGCGGACGGTCCGAGACACGAGGAGGCTCCGACATCCGCGGCGGCGGCCTCGAGGTCATCTCCTCGATGACGATCTCGTCGTCCTCGAGGCCCGACATGTCGAGGCTCGGCGGAGGCTCGCCGGCCAGCTCGTCCCCGCCTCCGCCTCCCAGCTTCACGAGCGGCTGGATGCGCGCGAGGAGATCCGGGAAGGTGATGGGCTTGTGGACGTAGTCGTCGGCGCGCGTGCGAAGCTTGCGGTGCTGCTCGAACGTCTCGTCGCTCGACTCGCTCGACATGATGATGAGCGGGACGTCCTTGAGCGCCGGGTCCTTCTTCAGCTTGTTGCAGACGCTGAAGCCGTTCATGCGCGGCAGCTCGATCGACAGCAAGATCAGGTCCGGGCGTGTGATGGCAGCCTGCTGGAGCCCGGTGTTGCCGTCGTCGACGACCTGGACACTGCAACCGAGTTTCTGGAGCTCGGATCGGAGCTCGCCGGCGAACACGGCGTCGCTCTCGAACACGAGGACTTTTTGGGCCATCGGGCTTCGAGGATAGGTTCCGAAGAGAAATCGTGTCAAACCACCGATCGCGAAGGAGCGCGGTACCATCGCCTCGCGAGCGCCGATCGAACGCTCGCTCGTCGGAGCACCGGACCCTTCGGTGCTCGCGCGACGCCGTCGCCCTTTCCGAGCCCGGTCAGCCCGTGACGCCGCGCGCGCGTTTCTCGTCGTGGCCGGAGGTGCCCTCCCTCCGGCCGAGCTCACGCAAGACGTCGGCGATGCCCACGCCTCGCGACCGCAGCGCGACCATCACGTGGAAGAGGACGTCCGCCGCCTCGGCGACGACGCGCGTCTCGTCCTCGCTCGCGACCGCACGCGCGAGCTCGTCGGCCTCCTCGCGCAGCTTGGCGCCGATCTTCGCCGGTCCTCCGTCGTAGAGGCTCTTGACGTAGCTCTTCTCGGCGGTCGCCTCGCGCCTCGCGAGCAAGACCGCGTCGAGGCGTTCGAGCAACGTCGAAGCGGTGACGTCCTCGCACAACGCGCCGTCCGGCCCGAGACGGCGGAAGAAGCAGCTCGGCTTGCCCGTGTGGCAAGTCGGGCCTCGTGGTCGGACGAGGTAGACGAGGGCGTCCGCGTCGCAGTCGACGAGCACGGAGACGACGTCGAGCGCGTTGCCGCTCGTCGCGCCCTTCTCCCAGAGCTCGCGCCGCGAACGGCTGAAGAACGTCGCCCGCCCGGTCTCGAGCGTCGCGCGGACGGCCTCCGCGGACGCCCACGCGAGCATGCGGATCTCGCCCGTGACGTGGTCCTGCGCCACCACCGGGACGAGCGGCGGAGCTCTTTGCCCGTCGCCATCGGAGGCGCCGAGCCGAGCGAACGCGAGCGGTAAGGAATCGGCCACCGGCGAAACCGTGCTACTCGAAGAGAAGGGATTTTTCCATGATCAGCGCCGAGCTCGCGTTCGCGACCCCGAGGAAGCTTCCGAAGCCGAGCTCCGTGAAGGGCCGCGTGGTCGTGCTCGACGTCGCCTTCGCGTCCGAGGCTTCCGGCGGCGGCTTCGACAAGATCACGAAGCCGTTCATCGAGGGGCTCGGGCCGCGGCTCGTGGCGTGGGTCGACCACCACGACCACGCCCTGCACGCACGCTACAAGAACGATCCCCGGTTCGTGCTCGCGACGAAGGCCGAGCACGGCGCCTGCCCGGAGATGGTCACGCCCGAGCTGTGCGCGCGCATCGGCAAGGTGGACACCATCGTGTGCCACACCGACTTCGACGGTCTCTGCAGCGCCGCGAAGTGGATGCGCGAAGGCATCGAGCCGTACCCCGGCTCGGACGAGGACGCGCGTGCCATCGACACGCGCATCGGCGTGCCGAGCCCGACGGCGCGCCGCTTCGATCGAGCGATCCGCGCGCGCCCTCGCGACGCCGCCCTGCTCGGCCTCATCGTTCGCCACCTCGCGAGCGGCCTGTCGGACGAGTCGCTGTGGGCGGAGATCGACGCCGCGGGCGCGGAGCTCGAGGCGGTGGAGAAGGTGACGAACGAGCTCGCGCGCGGCTACGAGCGCATCGACATCCCGAAACCGAGAGTCGAGGGCGTGTCGTCGATCGCCTACCTCGACGTGACCACCGACGGGGCCAAGAAGAAGCGCTACGACAAGACGCAGCTTTTGCTCCTCGGGCAGGAGCGGGCGAAGGTGGCCGTCCTCGTGGACGGGGACACGATGACGCTCGCCGCGCCCTTCGACAGCGGGATCAACTTCCTCGACCTCCTCGGGCTCTCGGGCGGAATGCCGACCCTCGTTTCCGTCCAGGCCGACCGCCTCCGCGATGCCCTCGAGCGCCTCGGGGTCTCGCCCGGAGAGATCGACTCGATGCGTCGCTCTTGACGCATCAAGTCAAACGCGGGCGAGACCGTTCGGTCGGACGCATGAGGAGCCCGAATCCGACATTGGCGCCCTTTCAAAGTTGGAGCCCAAACTTTTCAATCTCGGAAAGGACCCTTCTCGTCGCAGCGTCACCGTGATAACGGGCCTCGACTGTAGAAATGCGGAGCGGTGACCACCGCTCGCAGGGTGGGTGCTCATGGTCGCAAGAGCTTCTTGGGGAGAACGTGTCGACGCGAAGAAGGGCCTCCGTTCGGACGTGCGGAGCTCTGGCGCGAAGGGGGTCTCGAAGACGCAGGCGCACGGCATCGAGGAGATGTTCGTGCAGAACGATGCCGTTTCGGTCTGCCTGCTTCTGAATCGTCGCACGAAGACGATGCGCGTCATCGACTTCCGCGCGGGCCCCAGCCAAGCGAAGCGCGCGTTCGTCCTGAAGCTCGCGAAGCGTGAGGGGATCGAGAAGGTCTACACCCTCGTCGAGCGCGACGAGGTCTCGACTTGGGTGAAGCTCGGATTCACCAAGGAGGCGAGCATCCCCGGCTTCTACAAGAGGAGCGACGCATTCCTCCTCGGATCGTCCGTCAACGACGCCGATCTGCAGACCGACCTCAGGACGATCGAGACCGTCGACGACGACGAGGAAGAGGAGGTCGAGCCGAAGGCGTCGCCCTCGCACGAGCTCGCCGAGAAGACGCTCGCGCAGGCGAAGAAGCAGGTGAAGACGCTGCTCGATCGCCAGCTCCCGCCGACGAAGATCGTGCAGGTCAAGGAGGCGGACATCCACAAGACGCTCGAGAAGGCGCTCCGCTCCGGGCGCGCGCTCACCGCGTTCGAGCCCTTCGGTCGCGACGTCGAGCGCCGCTACTTCCAGATCACCGCGCGCGGAGGCTTCGAGCTCATCGCCTCGACGGAGTCGCAGGCCTGCTTCGGCAACGCCTTCCTCGAGCTCCTCACGGCGCCGACGACCGACCACGAGCGCCTCGCGACGATCTCCGCGCTCCGCTCGATGTGCGACAAGCTCCTCGCCGAAGGCATCGTGAGCTGCTTCTCGCTCGCACCGAGCGACGACCTTTCGCTCGCGACGGCGTTCGTCTTCAACGGCTTCCGCCGCACGGGCCTCCTCCTCGGCCACACGGTCGTGGGGCGCGAGCGGAAGGACGTGATCGTCTGGTCGCGCAAGCTCGCGAATCCGGGGGAAATCTGAAAGAGGCTCCAGGCTCCGGGCTCCAGGCTCCAGTTGGTCCTGAGCACCGGCGAAGTTTCGGGAGAGGGGGAATGGCGCGTGTCCTTGAAGGGCATGCGCCTTTCTTTTTTTCCCATCTCGAGGCCCCGAAGGCTCTCGTTACCCGCAAGCTCGAGGCAGAGCGGCGGGTCTCTGCTGCGGAGGGCTGAGGACACCCGAGTGCGGGAACCTATCGATGAACCCTCCCTGGAGCCTGGAGCCTGGAGCCTGATCAGGGCGACAGCCTCTCGATCCGCCACCGCTGAGGCCCGAGGCCCGAGGCCTGAGGCCCGATCGCGACGTACCTCACCCGATCGTGCAACCGGCTCGGCCGCCCCTGCCACAGCTCCACGCGCGTCGGCTTGATGCGGTAGCCGCCCCAGTTCGGAGGGCACGGGACCTCGCCGTCGCCGAAGCGGGCGCGCATCTCCTCGAGACGGGCTTCGAGCTCGGCGCGGCCCGCGATGACCGAGCTCTGCCGTGACGCCCAGGCGCCGAGCTGGCTCTCGCGCGGGCGGCCGCGGAAGTACGCCTCCGACTCCTCTCGCGAGACCTTCTCGACCACGCCGTTCACGCGGATCTGCCGCTCGAGGAGCGGCCAGAAAAGGTTCGCGCAGGCGCGCGGGTTCTCCGCGAGCTGCTTGCCCTTTTCGCTGTCGTAGTTCGTGTAGAAGACGAGGCCGGCGTCGTCGATCCCCCTGAGGAGCACGACGCGCGCCGACGGCTCGCCGTCCGACGCGGCGGTCGCCAGCGTCATCGCCGTCGGCTCGGGATGGCCGGCGTCGATCGCCTCGCGGAGCCACTTGGCGATCTGCCGCGTGGGCGAGGGGTCGACGTCGCGCTCGTCGAGGCCAGCGCGAGCGTACTCGGTGCGAATCGCCGTCAGATCGGGGAGCATGGGCAGGCGTCTAGCGCTCGGCCCCTTCGGCGCCAAGGGAGCGTGCGCCGCCGGCCAGGACGCGGCGTGGCGGGCGCCGCCGCTATCGCGCCGCACGACCCTTCTGGTACGTTCGACGGACCGGGGAAGCATCATGACCGAGGTGCAGGCCAGCGCGGTCACCAACGGGGACGGTGACGTGAACGCGACGCCGCTCGTCACGCGCATGACGAAGCTGTTCGTCGAGCTCACGCGCGACGAGCGTCTGACGAACGAGGTCGTGACGCGTCCCCATCCGCTGCTCATCGCAGCGACCCGCGACGAGCTGATGGTCGTCGTCGCACCGGCGGCCGTGTGGGACCGCGGCCGGGACCTCCTCAAGCCCTTCACGCCTCGCTTCGCCGACTCGACCGCGATGCTCGTCCTGCTCGGCTACCCCGCCGAGCTCGATCTCCAGGTCGCGATGAACCGCGGCCTCGCGAGCGTCGTCAGCGCGGACGCCTCGATCGACGAGCTGGTCCTCGCCGCCATGCGCGCCTTCGAGCTGCTCGAGGCGAAGAGCCGCGCGGAGAGCCGCGGCAAGTGGCTCCGCCGATATCGCTACGAGCTCGGCGAGCTCATCAACATCGCGCGCGCGATGACGACGGAGCGCGACGTCGACAAGCTGCTCGGCGTCATCCTCGAGAAGAGCCGCTTCGTCACGGGCGCCGATGCGGGCAGCATCTACGTCGTCGAGCAACAGGACGACGTCGACTACTCGGAGGAAGGGCCGCGAAGCCTGAGCCGCGGCCCGATGCTGCGCTTCAAGCTCTCGCAGAACGACTCGGTCCACTACGACTCGCGCGAGTTCGTGATGCCGCTGTCGAACCGTTCGATCGCCGGCAGCGCCGCGCTCGCGAAGAAGCCGATCAACATCCCCGACGCCTACGACATCCCGCCCGACGCGCCGTACGCCTTCGACCGCCGCTTCGACGAGAAGAACGGCTACCGGACGAAGTCGATCCTGGCGGTGCCCCTCGTCTCGCAGCGCGACGAGGTGATCGGCGTCATCCAGCTCATCAACAAGAAGAAGGACCCGGAGAAGAAGCTCTACACGAACGAGGACATCGAGCAGCAGGTCGTCCCGTTCGACGAGCGGAGCGAAGAGCTGCTCGGGATGGTGGCCGCGCAGGCGGGCATCTCGCTCGAGAACACGATGCTCTACGACGAGATCCGCCGGCTCTTCGAGGGCTTCGTGAAGGCCAGCGTCGAGGCCATCGAGTCGCGCGACCCGACGACGAGCGGCCACTCGCGCCGCGTCGCGGATCTCACGGTGGAGCTCGCGAAGGTCGTCGACGCCGAGACGGCGGGCCCGTACAAGGACGCGCATTTCTCGACGGAAGACCTGCGCGAGCTCGAGTACGCGAGCCTGCTCCACGACTTCGGCAAGATCGGCGTCCGCGAGAAGGTGCTCGTCAAAGCGAAGAAGCTCTACGACGAGAGCCTCCACTTGATCCGCGCACGCTTCGACTACGTCGCGAAGGCGATCGAGGCCGACATCCTCAAGCGCAAGATCACGGCGATCGAGCGCGGGGCCCCGAAGAGCGAGCTCGAGGCGCTCGATCGCGAGTGCGAACGTCGGCGCGCGGAGCTCGAGGACGCCTGGCAGACGATCCTCAGCGCCAACGAGCCCACCGTGCTCGCGGCGGGCGACTTCGCCAAGATCGAGGCGCTCGCGAAGGAGACCTATTACGACCTACGCGGCGAGCTCAAATTCCTCCTCGAGCCCGAAGACGCGGTCGCGTTGAGCGTCAAACGCGGCTCGCTCACGCCGGCCGAGTACGAGGAGATCACGAGCCACGTCGTCCACACGTACAAGTTCCTGTCGAACATCCCGTGGGGAAAGGCGTTCCGCCGCGTGCCGAAGATCGCGGGGGCGCATCACGAGCGGCTCAACGGGACCGGCTACCCGAACCGCCTCCGCGCCGAGGAGATCCCCGTGCAGTCGAAGATGATGAGCATCGCGGACATCTTCGACGCGCTCACGGCCAGCGATCGACCCTACAAGAAGGCGGTCCCGATCGAGCGCGCCCTCGACATCCTCGACTACGGCGTGCGCGACCAGCACCTCGATCCGGAGCTGGTCCGCATCTTCAAGGAGGCGCGCATCTGGGAGCGCTGCAGCGGCGCGCGTTGATCGCCGCTGCTTTTTCCCACGGGCGATTTGCGACGCCCGACGATGCGCGATCGACCTCGACACGCGAGCGATGGGCTCGGGCATAATGCGACGCCCGATGCCGAGGAGCCGCCCGCGCTTCGCCGCCATGCTCGTCGTGGCAGGCACCCTGCGATCCGCCGTGGCGTTGGCGCAGCCCGCGCCCGAGCCCACACCGACGCCCGCACCCGAGCCGGCGCAGACGCCTGCGCCCGTACCGCCCGCGGACGGCAAGCAGTCCGACGACACGTGGCAGAACCCCGCGAAGGCCGCCGATCCGCCGCCGCTGCCGCCGCCGAGCAGGGACCTTCCTCCGACGTCGACGTCGGGCACGGACCTCGTGCCCACCGAGCCTTCGGCCACGCCTCCGGTCGTCGTGACATCGGACGCCGCGGTCGAGGCTCGGCAGGACGCCCGGCTCGATGCACTCGAGCGCCGTGTCCAGAACGAAGAGCAGAACGCGCGCAAGCTGCAAGAGCGCCTGAGGTTCTTGAAGCACCTGACCCTCGAGTCGTTCATCCAGCCGCAGCTCCTCGTCCAGAGCTTCAACGCGGCGGCGTCGCCGAACGCGGACGCGCAGGGCGTTCTGCCGCCCGGCATCGGAGCCAACGACACGATCGCGCGCGCCGACGGGACGACGACGAACGGCACCTTCTTCCGTGTCCGCCGCGCGCGTCTGCGGACGTTCTACGAGACGGACGTGATGCGCTTGTTCCTGCAGATCGACGCCCTTCCGGCCGGAGGCGTCGGTCCGGGGATCGGCACCATCCTCCGCAACGCAGAGGCGACCGGGATCGCCCGCTGGACGCGCGACGTACGCACGGAGTTCACCGCAGGCCTCTTCTTCACGCCGTTCCGCAGGGAGCTGCTCGAGCCGTCGCTCGTCCGGCCGTTCATCGAGCGCACGTGGTTCATCCAGAACTGCTTCCCGATCGAGCGCGACTACGGCGCCCACGCGAAGACGATCGCGCTCGACGATCGCCTCGTGGTCGACGTCGCCGTCGTCAACGGCCAGCGCCTCGGCGAGCGGGCGTTCGTCGCGCTGCCCGATCTCAACCGGTCGAAGGACCTCGTCGTCTACGCGACGTACAACGTCGGCTTCGTCACGGTCGGCGCCAGCGGGTACTACGGCCGTGGTCAGGTCGTCGATGCCCAGGCCCTCCGGTACAAGGAGTTCCCGCGCTGGGCGGTCAACTCCCAGGTCGCGATCGAGCCGCACATCGTCCGTCGCCTCGGCCAGACGCGCCTCTACGCCGAGCTGACGTTCGCGCAGAACATGGACGCGGGCGTCTTCTACCCGTTCGCGGTGCCGCGCATCCCGGCGAACATCACCGACCCCGTCGCGAACCTCGACGAGCGTGGGCTCTACGTCCGCCTCGAGCAGGACATCGGGCGGAGCGTCGTCCTCGGCTACCGCTACGACATGTACACGCCCGACACGTCCATCGACAACAACGCGCGCGACACGCACGCGTTCCTCGGCGTGTGGAAGATCTCGCCGAACCTGCGCTGGATGAACGAGATCGACTGGGCGATCGACAACGTCCACCCATTCGGCGCCGCACCGCCGTCGAAGCACATCGTGATGTACTCGAGCGTGCTTCAGGCGATGTTTTGAAGAGGCTCCAGGCTCCGGGGTCCAGGCTCCAGGGGCGCGCGCTTCCTACCCCATTCGGGGTATGCGCGCCCAAACCCCCCGTTGCTAGCGTCGATGGAAATGCGCAAGGCGGGATGGCTGGTCGGGGTGGGGGTGCTCCTCTTCGCTGCGTGCTCGGAGAACGAGAACATCCCTGGGTGGGACTCGGCAGACCAACTGTTCGGCGCGTCTCCCACGTCCGTTCGAGCGGAGTTCGGGCAAGAGTTCCAGATCAGGGCGTACGCAGAATGCTCCAACTGCCGCGCGATCGCTCCGATCGTGATCGAGGTCACGGTCGATTCGGCGAATCTCGACATCGTCGGAGCGCGCAACGCGAGCCTCTCCAGCGTGTCGATGGAGTCGAGCATCGCGCCGGCACGGGCGACGCTCACCTTCCAGCTTCCCACGCCGACCACGCCCGCCCGCGCGAACGTCACGATCCGGTGCGCGCAGATCGCCAAGGCGAACGTGACCGTGACGTGGCTGGACCCGGCGAGGAGCACGAACCTGACGCAAACCATACCCGTCGAATGCACGCAGCCCGACGGCGGGCCGCCCGAGGAGGTTCCGGATCCGAAGGAGTTCGCGAACGGGCTCGGGGAGCTCATCCGGGTCTCGCGACAGGCCGCCGCTTGGGTGTTCGCCGCGGGAGGCGTCGCCGCGAACCTCGGCGAGCGCACCGCGGACATGCGCTCGAAGTTCACGCCCGTCGGCAACGACTGCGAGCGCTACGAAGGCATCAGCGACTTCCGAAGCGAGAAGGGCGCCGACGCGCTCGTCGCCGAGACGAGCCTGCAGAAGGGAACGGCGACGTTCGATCCGACGCAGCAGCGCTACGTGTGGAGCGGCCTCGGGCAAGGCGCCGTGTTCGGGACGGACGATGCCGTCCGCTTCTCGTGGCTCGACAACACGGAGACGGTGCCTGCGCCCGCGCCGTTCCGCGCGCCCGATCAAGTCCTCTCTCCGCCCGCGGGCGCCGAGACGACGCTCCACGTCCCGCCCGGCGCCGCCAGTACCGTGGCGATCTTCGGCCAGCTCACGGGCGACGCCGGCTTCACCTGCCGCAAGGACGTCGCCGCCCTGCCGACGAACGGCTCCGGCGATCACGTCGTGAGGCTCGTGCCCGCGGAGGTCGTCGAGGCGATCCCCGACGTGATGACGAGGCTCCAGAACGTCTACGTCGCGCAGATCAACGCGAAGAGGATCCCGTCCTTCTTCCCGAACCGAAACCGCTTCTTCGATGCCGCGCGGGTCCTGCAGGTCCCGCGCAGCGCGCTCGATCCCTGAGGTCCACCATGCGTTCCTTCGTCACGGCTCTCTTCGTCATCGGCTCCATCGCTCTCGCCGCGGCCGCTTGCGACGGCGACGACACCGACGCGTCCAACGGCACGAGCTCCGGCGGCACCAGCAGCAGCGGCGGCACCAGCAGCGGCGGCACCAGCGGCGGTACCAGC